>Ga0334722_10001297_pt1 | contig 32032 bp, 30 predicted proteins | sample C3_bottom_MG_FD_207210 | JGI IMG/M metagenome (GOLD analysis project Ga0334722, IMG submission 207210) | Sediment microbial communities from Yellowstone Lake, YNP, Wyoming, USA - C3_bottom | ecosystem: Environmental > Aquatic > Freshwater > Lake > Sediment | place: USA: Wyoming | collected... | reverse complement strand
TTTGATGAGATTTCGCTTGGCTTTGAGGCGACCATATGCCAACGGCTCATAGGCGCCGAAAGCCCAAGCGGAAGATCGCAAAAAGACCCAAAAGATGCGATCGATCACTTTGTAGACGCCCTCTCAGGCCCGCATTTTCATCAGCGCGGAGTGCGCGAAACGCGCAGGCAGAGAACGCAGAGGCGCGAAACGCGCAAATAAAAAAAGAGAAGCGCGAAGCGCGCTTAAATTATTATTTTTTTCTCTGCGTCCTCTGCGCCTCAATTTGTCTCTGCGCAGATGAAATTCAACGTTATATACGCAAGCTTCTCGCTCGCTAGTCCCAGCGACGGTTCTTTTTACGGGAGTTTTTTTGGAGTTGGAAGTCGGCGTCGGCCCCATCTAACCATTTGGCGATGGTTTCATAGGCCGCTTTTCCCCGATTGTAGAGGAACTGGTCGTGCCCTGAGGTCAGAACCCAGAGGTAGCCGCCGAGAAGGATGATCATCCAGAATAATCGTCTCATATTTTTCTCGTTACTGGATTGGGATTTTTATTGCATCTAAAAATCAATCTCTCTATGTATGTGGGAGATGCTCCTGTCCAATTTCCAGCAGATCCGTCCCCCGTTTGAATCGAGCCAAGAAGATACGTTGAATTGGTGCGTAGCTGCGCATGCCCAGGCAGAGAAAATGAAGGGGAAAAGCGAGGCGGAGGTAGAACGATTCCGGACGGAAATTGCAGAGCGGATGTGGCATGTGGGGTGCAAGCCCGATCGGATTGGGAAACGGGGCCATATTCTGGAGGATTTTCTCCATCGAGATTGGGGCCGGATGGCGATTTACCGTTTGGAAGAACGGGCGGAGGGGTTGGGGCTGGATGAGCGGGTCAAGCAGTATGGGCGGCATGTCGATGGGATCTTCGAGCAGTTTTATGAAGGGGTGGTGAAGGGGCCCGATGATTTAATTCATGTGACTTGTACGGGGTATCTATCGCCGAGCGGTGCGCAAAAGATTGTGTCGAAGCGGAATTGGGGCGAGCAGACAACAGTGACCCATGCATATCACATGGGCTGCTATGGATCGATCCCGGCGATTCGGATGGCAAGAGGGTTTTTGTCGTCTGAGGAGAGGGCGCGGGTCGATATTGTTCATACGGAGGTGTGTTGTCTCCACACGAATCCGGCGATGCATGGACTCGATCAGCTGGTGTCACAGAGTTTGTTTGCCGATGGATTTATCAAGTACAGCGCAGAGAGAGTGTGCGAGGGCGACCATTACCGAGTGTTGGCTGTTCGGGAAGAGATCATCCCCAATTCATTGAAAGCGATGACCTGGGATGTGGTGGAGTGGGGATTTCAGATGTCGCTAGCCAAGGAGGTGGCCGTCTTGATTGCGCGGTCGCTGAAAGGCTATTTGGCTAGGCTTACCAAGGGAATTTCTCTGGATTACCGGACGTTGTTTGCAGTCCATCCGGGCGGTCCGAAGATTTTGCTCCACGTACAGGAGATTTTGGGACTGACCGATTTTCAGATGCAATATAGCTTTGGTGTGTTAAAAGATTATGGCAATATGTCTTCCGCGACTCTCCCCCATATCTGGAAGAGGATTTTAGAAGATGAACAGATTCCGGCTGAGACGGTGGTCGTCAGTTTGGCCTTTGGCCCGGGCTTGAGTATTTGCGGATCGGTGATGGTGAAGACGTGTGGGAATTAGCCTTACTTCCTTTTGCTTTACAGGCGTTAGCGATGGTGCTCGACGAAGGTGTGTTCCATCTTCGAAGAGGACTCCCTAAGTGGGAGCGGATCGGTCACCCATTGGATACATTGACTGTGCTAGCATGCATGGCTTTTGTGATCTGGGTCCCTTTTAGCAAAGGGGCACTCGCAATCTACATTGCGCTAGCGGTCTTTTCGAGTTTATTCGTAACCAAAGATGAATTTGTCCACAAGGAGCTCTGCCCCGCTTCGGAACAGTGGCTCCATGCGATTCTCTTTACGCTCCATCCGATCACCCTTACGTCGGCCGGTTTCATTTGGCCCGTCGTTCAAGGTGCCGAGGTGACCCCCTGGATCAGCAACTGGCTCAACAATCCCCTCTTTTTGCAGCAGTTTCTCCATGTGCAATTTGGGGCGATGTCTTGTTTTCTCATCTACCAACTTGTCTATTGGAATTTGATATGGAAACCGGAATAAATAACCAATTCTATGATGAGCTGGGCGAGGAGTGGAACCACCGCTTCGACCACCCGATTGCCCTATTGCGAGCAGAAAATAAAATCCGTACGCCCTGGGTGGCCAAGGAAATTGATCAACGGCTTGGTAGAGGCAAAAGTGTATTGGATGTGGGCTGCGGAGGCGGACTGTTATCCAATGCGCTCGCGCAGGAGGGACACCGGGTCACCGGGATCGATCTTTCCGAACCGAGTTTGGTCGTGGCTCAAAAAAATGATCCGAGCGGAAAGGTGCAGTATCTGAAGGCCAATGCCTACTCGCTCCCGTTTGAGGACCGTTCGTTCGATGCAGTGTGTGCAATGGATGTGTTGGAGCATGTGGAGGAGCCGCGCCGATTGATTGCGGAGGCAGGCCGTGTGCTAAAACCGGGCGGACTGTTCTTTTTTCACACTTTCAACCGAAATCTATTGAGCTATCTCCTCGTGATCAAAGGGGTGGAATGGTTTGTCCGAAATGCCCCCACCAATATGCACGTCTATCCCCTCTTCATCCGTCCACAAGAGCTCTCGGCTTTGTGCAAAGAGCAAAATCTGCAGACGATCCATTGGACCGGCCTGCAGCCATCATTTTCTTGGCCGATGATGAAGATGGCGTTCACTCGAACGGTTCCGAAAGACTTTTCTTTCCGGTTCTGTAAATCATTGGCCACTGGCTATTGCGGAATAGCAAGAAAAGATTTATGATCTCCCCTCATTTTCACAAGAGGACTCTATGGCACAAGTCACGATCAAAGGAAAACCAATCCACACCTCCGGCAATCTTCCACCGCTGCATACCAAAGCGCCCGATTTCACTCTCACTGATCGGGATCTGAAAGATCGCTCCTTGCACGAATTTCATGGGAAGAAAAAAATCATCACCACCGTGCCAAGCCTGGACACGGGAACCTGCAGCACGATGACAAAGCATTTCAATGAGATCGCAAAAAAGCATCCCAATCTGGTGATCCTCACTGTGTCTGCCGATCTTCCGTTTGCGCAAAAGCGTTTCTGCGAAACCGAAGCGGTGCACAATGTGCTCATTCTCTCCATGATGCGGAATAAAGATTTTGGTAAGTCCTATGGCCTCCTCCTCACCGATGGACCCATCGCTGGCTTGCTCGCCCGATCGGTCTTCTTACTCGATGAGAAGGACCATGTTCTCTACTCAGAGCTCGTCCCGGAAATCACGACCGAGCCCAACTACCACGCCGTCTTGAAGGCCTTTGGCCACTAAACCGTCCCGAAAAGAAAATAACAGGATATTAGGGCGTGTCGTCATTTGAGTCTCTGGGAGATCTTTGATGGATTTTTCTGCGGATTTTCATGCACGTCCGCAGGACATAGTTGGAAAGAACTAGGCCAAGGGCGGCCCTGAAAAGCTGCTGGAAAAGCCGCGAAGAGCTCTCCATGACTTAATTGACGACACGCCCTAGGATGGTCAGGATGGAAAATAAAAGAAAATTACCCCACTCTGAACTCTCCAGAAATATCATGAAATGCTGCTTTGAAGTAGTAAAGGAACTGGGTTCTGGTTTTTTGGAAAATGTGTATAAAAATGCTCTTTATGGGAAATGGCGCCTCATGAGAGGCGCATATTGAGTTCAAAGAGTGCGGTTAGCCACCAAACCGTTTTGTTCGAGGTTTTATAGGGATAAGCAAATGTTCATAGGTTCGCTAGTGTGCCCTTCGATGCTCAATTTGGGAGTTTTTTCTTCCATGACAGCCTGTAAAGTTAGTCGAATAAACGGGTACTGTGCTTGTTTATACGATTTGGTACCAAAAGGCGATGGTGCTTCTACAAAGTGCCAAGTGAAATTCTTTTCCCTCCATTCCTCAACTTTTGTTGCGACGTCTTCGAAATCCTTGTCTTTAATTTGATCGAGAAGCCCTGTTTTCTTTAAAGTGATCAAGTCGAATCGGATCCCTTTTTCTACAAACTCGCTTGGAGTAGAAAAGGATTTGGCGATTTGCTCTTTGAAAATAGGAAAAAGAAATTTCGCAGATTTGGAATTTGGATCAAAAGAGCCAAGCTTCCCATCTTCAGATTTTTTATTGAACAGCTGATCCACGATGGGTCCAGCGAGAATTTGAGCGATCTGTTCTTGGTTGATCTGTTCAATGAATTTTATAAGATTTATATTTGAATTAATGACTGACATATGAATATCTCCTTATTTAAAGTGAAGCATAGCTTAATACAATTGATAGAAGAATTCAATCAAAAGCAGGAAAAACACAACCTTTTCACAGCCAAGTAGTTACAATACAAGCAACAGTCAAAATTCCCATCTCATTGGGGTGGGGTATCCCCATGGGCTTCAACCTAATTTCGATTAACTTATTTGAGATTAGCAAATTTACATGATAACGGCTCGCTCTGCGAGCCTAAGGATATCCACTCGCCAAGCGAGTGGGTTAGGATACGCCCGCCTGATGGCGGGCTGCAGGATAAGAAAAAGGGGGAGCGCCGGGCCCGACCGAAGGTCGGTGCTGCACCAAAGGTGCAGCTGCAAGCTTTGCTTGCGCCCGGTGCTCCCCGCTTCGCGCTTCCTTGGGGAGGCCCAGCATCTTGTAAGCCCGCCATCAGGCGGGCGTATCCTACAGGCTCGCGCATGCGAGCCGTCATCCTCAGGCTTGCGTAGCAAGCCGTTATCATGTTAATTGATTAACCACTAGTGACTTATGTGTAATTAGGTTGATGCCTATGGGGATGTCCCGACTTCTGTTTATGCAGGTACGGGGTAGTGTTTGCGGAGGCTGAACCAGACGACGCCGAGCCAGAGGACAAAGACGGCGATCGAGGCGTATTGAATGGTGGGAAGGAGGAAGGAGGCAGCGAGCCACTGGAGGGCAAGGATGCCCACGGAGACGAGCGCTTTGGAGGTTCGGTAGGCAAATACGTCGATGACTGCTTTAGCACGGAATTTTTCGTCGAGCTGCATCGGGATGTAGAGCATTTCTCGGATGACGCCAAAGAGGGAAAAGTCGACTGCTTTGATGAAGACAAAGCTGAGGGAGAGGATGGCAAAGGAAGGAGAGATAAATGAGGTAAGGCCATTGGCGAGCAGGATGAATGGGATGACGAGATGGCTATTGCGCACTCCTAGTGTGTGCACCATGAGGAACGAGCCAAAGATCTGGAAGCAGCCGCTGAGGATGTTCATGAGGGAGACCATCCGTCCCATGTACTCTGTGCGGAGATCTTTTTCGAGGATGTTGAGTTCGAGGTGGGCATTGAACTGGAATTCCATGAGTCCGACAGAGACTTGCATGAAGACGACGAGAAGGAGGACGGCGATGAGGAAGCGGGAGCGGGCGATGAGGGAAAAGCCTTGTTTAGGACTCGCCTCTTCGCGAATAAAGGATTGGGGTGTGACGCCGCTTCGGATAAAGGCCTGTCGATAGGCTAAGAGTAGGCAAGTGTAAACCGGGATGGTGAAGAAAAAGAGCTGTTCGGTGCCGAGGCGGGCGGCAAAGAAGCCCGGGATCAAGCTGGCTAGGACCGAGCCGATGGTTCCCATGGAAAAGATGAGCCCATAGAGGTACTTCGCTCTTGAGGCGGGGATGGTGATGTGGATCATCGACCAAAATTGTTTGAACATGAGGAGGACGTAGATGTCTTTCCAGGCAAATTGGAAGAAGATGAGGGCGGGAAAATGGGGGGCTAAGAGACCTGTGGCCGCATTGATGCCCATGGTGGCGAGGGCAATGGTGGTGAGAGTTTTTAGGGGGCCGAAACGGGGCAAGTAGCGGTTGTAGAGGGCGATGACGAGGAGGTTGAGCGGGACGGTGGCGAGCCAGGCGTAAGGGATCGCTTTAGCGGAGAAGTGGGTCAGGAAGAGGGCCGAGCTGGCGGGGCGGGTGATCCCATATTCGGAGGCGATGCAAAAGCCAGTCAGCATCGAAAAGAGAACAAATAGCTTTTCGGCAGAGGTAAAGGTAGAGAGTTCGTTGCGGATGCGAGAAAAGAACATTAGGCTTGCGTCCACTTTTCTAAAAAGTTGACTAATTCTAAATCCCATTCGGGAGAGATGTACACCCAATTCGATTTTTTAGAGGGGACTTTTAAGAGTAGATCGGAACAATCACGCGCTTTTTGGACGACGACATGGCGGCGGGAGACAGGAAAGCAGAGCCGATCTGGTGGTGGCTCTTCATTCCGAAATTCCCAGTCAATGTCAGTATCTTTGAGCTTATTTTTGAGTTTAAATTCGCTGAGGTGTTTTTCAGTCATGGATTCTGGCAGTGCAATGGCGCGGAAGCGGTGTTGCCGATAGATGACACATTTGGCGTCGGCATGGCCTGGCATCTTGGGGTCTTTCGCCGCTTTGTTGAGAGAGGAGATCACGTCGGTATCGCTAATCGAGAGGTATTCGTCGACGTTCTCCAACATTTTTTGTGAGTAGTTGGCTTTCATATAGCGGCGGAGGTGAAAGTTATAGGCCTTCACGGACGAGTATTGGTAGATGCGCCGGTGCATGAAGTGGCGGGCAAGTAGAAGCGCTTCGCAAGATTCGAGGCCATTTTCATCGATGCCGAGCTGGAGTTCATCCGATCCCCGGTCGACGCTGGGCAAAATCCGGAGCATTTCGATGAGTTGGTGGTAATCGAAGAGGCCGTAGGCCACGCCGGTGCTTTTGGCATCGCGAAGGAGATAATCGATCCGGTCGGCGCCAAAAAAGTCACCTGTGATCACTTCGGATACGATCCGTTCCCACGGGGTGAATGATTTGCCAGTGAGCGCTTTCCATTTGGCTTCGCCGATGGAGATTTTTTTGATGTCTTCGACAATGTCCCGCTCAATTAAATCTTCTAGATAAGAAGGTGCTTGACGCAGCTTGTCCCAGACCGGTTTGAGGTAGTGGCTGTCGATCACTTTCAGGGTCATTTGCTCGTGGCCGAGTGGGCCGAGGAGATCTTTTTCGGCCACATGGGAAAAAGGGAGATGGCCGAGATCGTGGCAGAGGGCTGCCATTCGGAGGACTCTTCGCCAATAGAGGAAGTCGGAGGAGCCTTTGCGCGGAACAAAATGGAACACGTCGGGGCGAACCGATTTGCAAATTTTATCAAACATCAAAGATGCGAGGGTCATGACACCCAGTGAGTGCTCGAAACGGGTGTGGGTCGCGCCTGGGTAAACGAGATAGGCGATCCCTAACTGATGGATGTAGTGGAGCCGCTGAAATGGAATGGAGTCGATCAGCTCTTTTTCGAATTCATCAAACGGGATGAATCCGTGAACTGCATCGTAGATCTTTTTATCGGCGTGCAAAAAATCTTTTACCATGATCTCTCCAAATCGCAGTATATCCCATTCCCCCGTCTGGTGGCAATCATTCGGGTCGGGGCTTGCTCTCATGGATATAGGCTGGGGAGACCTGGACGAACTCGGCTTTGCGCTGTAACTCCTTGATATTCCTAGCTCCCCCATAGGTCATTCCACTTCGGATTCCCCCCAAAAGGACCTCGATCAATTCCCCTGCCGTGCCACTGACTGGACCCCAAAAGTCGATCCCCTCGGCCACTGTTTTGGCCTTTAGCCCGCCATAAAACTCGTTTTGGAAGTCGGCTGAGGCCTGGCCCCGGAACTTCGCCTCTAGGCCAGAGCGACTCCGATCGGTGGACCGTTTGGGGGCGGCGCTCTCCTTGGTGAGAGCAAATAATTTGCCCACCATGACTGAGCTGGCTCCTGCGGCAAGAGCCAAGACCACATCGCGACTGGTCCGAATGCCACCATCGGCAATCAAGGGAACGCGAAGTTTTTCGGCGATACGAGCGCAATCTTGTACGGCGCTAAATTGAGGCACTCCAAATCCAGTGACCATCCGGGTTGTGCAGGCAGCACCTGGCCCCACGCCTACCTTCACTGCGTCGGCTCCCGCATTGACTAGATCGTGATAGGCCATCGCCGTGCACACATTGCCTGCAATCACAGCCTTATTAGGGAATGCTTTTTTCAATTCTTGCACAAAGCGGAACATCCGGTCCGAGTGACCATGCGCCACATCGATGCAAACACCCACGGCTCCTGCATCGAGCAGCCTTTTCGTGTCTTCGATTTTTTGAATTCCGCACGAGACAAATGTTTTATCTTGGTACTTTTTCACCCATTTCAGTTGATCTGCTAGACTGGTAAATCGGTGAAAAATGGGCATCGACCCATGCTCGATGAGAATATCGGCCATCTCATGGGAGATCACTGTGTCCATATTGGCAGCGAGGATCGGCATTCCGATTTTGAGATCTTTCGTCAGCCAAGTTTCTAAAGACGGCTCGGTGCGAGAGGGGATGTTATTGAACTGCGGGACCAAGGCAACATCGTCATAGGTCAAAGCATGGCGCATAAGATCGGAAACTCCAGGTATTCAAGCGGCAAGCATTGTATTATTTTTTCACTATTCTCGGCGACCCTTTTCTGATACCCTCATGTCCGATGATTAGCGTGTGCATTCTAGCTAAAAACTCCGCTTCAACGATTCGGGGCACCCTCGACTCGACCCACTCATTCCAAGAGGTCCTAGTTCTAGACAATGGGTCGACCGATCAAACAATTGAAATCGCGCAAAGTTACCCCAATGTCCGAGTTCTCCGCTACCCCTTCATCGGCTTCGGCCCCTTGCGCAACTATCTCTCAGCTCAGGCAACACATGACTGGATCCTGGCCCTTGATACTGACGAGGCACTCTCCCCTGCCCTCCTCTCCGAACTCACAACTCTGACCCTCGATCCCCATACTGCCTACTCTTTTCCCCGTCATAATTTCTACAATGGCAAGCACATTAAGGGATGCGGCTGGTACCCAGATCGAGTGACCCGCCTCTACTACCGGAAAACCACCGCCTATTCCAACTCCGACGTACATGAATCGGTCAAATCTTCCCACACCACCCTTCTTAAATCACCCCTCTACCATACCCCTTTCCGCTCTACCGCTGAATTCCTCGCCAAAATGCAGCAATATTCCTCTCTTTTCGCTCAGCAAAATGCTGGCAAGCGCCCCTCGTCTCTCCTCAAAGCCTTCTTTCATAGCCTCTATGCCTTCTTCCGCTCCTACTTCTTCCAACGGGGCTTTCTCCTTGGCGCTGAAGGATTTATCGTTTCTCTTTACAGGTCCAATATGGCCTTCTATAAGTACCTCAAGCTATGGGAAGAAAACCATGGCAAGCCCGGCTCTAAGAGGGTGTCTAAAATAATTAATAGATGATAGATTTTAATTAGCGTTCTATAAAATTACAGAAAACCTGAAAATGCATATTTAAACTAAAAGCGGAACGCTATGCCAATTAAAGCATTAGGGACAGCTATTTATAATCTATTTTATCACAACAGCGCAGATCTTAGACCTGTTGAAGAAGATAGCTTTGTTCTCGTCTCCGAATCAAATAAACAAGAAACCTGTTTGTCATTTGATAATCGTGAAAAATTAATAAATTTTTTCTCCACGGGAGATAGAGATAAACCTGCTGTTATCAAAAAAGACAAATTGAAATTTGACGAAATAACCATTGATGTGCCAAGGGCATTTATCAAAGATTGTGAACGGAGCGGTCTTCCAGGACAAAAACTGTTTATAAACGGTGTTGAAGTAATGAATGGCCATAACGATAAAGAACAACAGACAATGGCTGTGATCGAGCAGATTTACTCTCTTGTAAAATCGGAAGATTTCGAACATGTTGCTGCAATTGCTTCTCAAACTTCGGGGGCAAATTTAATGTTGGAAACACAACCAGTTTATATAGAATGGATCGCTAAGTATTACAAACAAGAAACAAAACAGGATTTCGATCAAAACAAACATTCTATCACTTTCGACCAAGAACAATCGCGCTCAAAGACTTTTATCAATATAGAAAACAACAAAAACGAAGTAATTTATTACTATCGTCCCGCGGTACAAGTGATATCGGATGGAAAAAAACTGAAAAATCCGTTCTTTTTCGAAATGCAATTGACCGTCGATCTAATCCACAACACGATGCATTTTTCTGTTTCAAAAGAAACGAAATTGGAAGAGAAAATTTAGAATAAGCGGCTGCCGTTGGGTACTTTCACGGTTGGATTAAGAAGAACGACGTGCCCCGCCTGATCGGGTAGGCCGAGGGTAAGAACTTCTGACATAAATTTCCCGATTTGCTTGGGAGGAAAGTTGACGACGGCAATGACTTGTTTGCCAATGAGATCTTCTTTCCGATAGTGATGAGTAATTTGGGCAGAGGAACGTTTTTTACCCAGATCTCCAAAATCAATCTCTAGTTTGTAGGCAGGCTTGCGCGCTTCAGGATAGTCTTCTACGTTTATTATCGTTCCGACGCGAATGTCGACTTTGAGAAAGTCTGCGAATTGGATCTGGTCTGTAAGGGTGGGTTTGGTTTCCATAGGGCCTTTGGGTTTCAGTCTTTCTTAGGAGAGGCGCTGCTTCCTGCTAGAATGCCCCCATCAATGGTCAGTTCAGCACCGGTGATATACTTGGCTTCATCCGAAGCGAGGAAAAGGGCCGCGTAGGCCACATCATTGGGTTCGCCCAGCTTTCCCATTGGGATATCTTTTGCAAAATGAGCGAGCCGCTCTTCCCTTATTTTTCCAGTTCCAAGCATAGTTTCCCACATCGGCGTCAAAATCGCCGCCGGATGGAGGGAATTACAGCGGATATCGTACTTCATTTGACAGCAGTAGAGGGCCACGCTCTTTGTATGGTTGCGAACAGCAGCTTTGCTTGCTGCGTAGGCTGCCGCACCAGGAATGCCGACAAGGCCCGATCTCGACGAGATGTTTACTATCGCACCTTTCCCCTGCTTCATCGCCTGGATTCCAAGTTTACATCCTAAAAAAGTACCGTCGGAATTGACCGCGTGGACCTCTCTCCAGCTTTCTAGAGAAGAGTGTTCAGGATCCTGAGGTCCAAAACCTTCCTGAAATCCGGTAATTCCTGCATTATTGATAAGAATGTCGAGGTGGTTTTTTTCGTTCAGAATGTGAGAAATCGCCTGCTCCCAGTCTTGTTCTTTCTGGACATCGAGGTGTAAATAGGAGGCATTGGATCCTATTTCTTTGACTGTTGCCTTCCCGAGCGAATCATTTACATCCGAAACAAATACAAAAGCCCCTTCCTGGGCGAATAATTGGGCACAGGCCTTACCGATCCCCTGTGCAGCACCTGTGATAAGAGCAACTTTTCCTACTAGCCGTTTCATATCTTTTTGCGATGAGGGCTCGTTCTTTTTCTTTTAGCAGCTTTAATCGGCAAGCTCACGAATCATCTGTAAGATAAGAGCTGTATCTTCGGGACGAGCTTGGCGAATTTTAAAAGAAGAAAACATTGGATTTTAAATCCTAGATTTCAAATCCGGACGCCGGACTTCTCTCTGGCGGGCACACGAAGCGTGTGTCCCGTCCCGAGAGCCGATTCGTCGCAGAGCTCCTTATTTCAAATCCGGACGCAACCCAAACTCTTGGGTTGCTCTACCGTCAACGGAGTTGACGGTAGCCGGACTTGAACCAGCGACAAGCGGATTATGATTCCGCTGCTCTAACCAGCTGAGCTATACCGCCAGGGAAAATTAGCGGGGGTAGGACTCGAACCTACGGCCTTTGGGTTATGAGCCCAACGAGCTAACCACTGCTCCACCCCGCGATAAAAGAAAGCAGAAGATTAGCATGTTAGGTATTTTATCCCCAATGTTTTTTTGTAAAATAAATTGTTGTCCAAGTGAAGACTTGCGAAATTTGGAAGGGGGCGCATATAACGGATGGCCTTTTCTTGGAGGGTATTATGACGGTGGGTACTTTACTATGTGTGGGGTTCGGATGTATCTGTTCCCATGAGGCCTATAAAAGATGGCCGGATATTGAGGGGCAAAATGTTGAGATCAGAAATAGACTTAATCTGAATCACTATCACGATAGTGAGTCGAAGAAAGTCTGCCGAGTGGCTGGGGAGTATTTGAAGTTGATTTGCGATTGGATTATGTCGGTGTATCTGGCTATGAGTAGTGTAGAGTTATTTGCATTGGCATTCGGATCAGCAGTCGTCCCCATTTCTTTGCTTGGCGGTTATGTGGCTTTAGTGTCGGTCCAGATTGCGGCAATGGGTCTACTTACTTATGGCCAGCCGTAAAATCTCCCAGTTCTTTTCAGCTATGGGTTCGGAAAAGAGAGAGTGGGCAGCTTGGCGCATTGAGGTCAGGTCGCCTGTAAGGGATTGAGCGAGGAGGGAGGAGGGCACTTGCCGGCCAGCGCCAGAGTGGAGAGCCCTCCGGGCTAATTCTGTTTGTTGGTGCATGTGGGGTCCGAAGAATACAGGTAGGCCGTAGAGGCAGGGTTCGAGGACGTTGTGCCCGCCAAGTTTGGATGAGTAGCTCCCCCCGACGATAGCGGCTTGGCAAAGGGAGTAGATGGTGGGAAGCTGGCCGATGGAATCGACGAGGACAACCCGCTCCCCTCCCCTCTTGTTTGCGATGTCGCTCCAACGAATGTAGGGGATCTGTTTTTTTTCGAGCAGCTTGGCTACTTCGTTGAATCGCTCGGGATGGCGGGGCGCTAGGAAAAGGGTTGCGGGGAGGGATTGGAGAGCATCGAGGAGCTCTTCTTCTTCAGGGGCGTGGGTACAGGTGACGGCGATGGGAAAGGGAAAGTCTTGCGGTAGTTGGGTTTTGTCGATAGGGATGGGCTTAGCGTCGAGTTTTAGATTGCCGCCGATTTGGGGTGTGTAGCCGAGGATACGGGCGAACCGGTCGGCGTGTTCTTGGTTTTGCACGAGAAAGAGATCGAGTCTGCCGTAGAGTTTTTTAGCGATCCAGGGAAAGTAGGAGTAGCGGCGAGCCGATCGAGCGGAGATTTTGCCGCTGACAAGGGCTGTTTTGCCGCCTATGTTTCGTACGGCTTTGAGGTGATTGAACCAGAGGTCTCCTTCGATGAGGAGAAGAAGGCGGGGTTTGAGGGTATTGACCCACCGTTTTTGGATCCACGGAAGATCGAGGGGGAAGAAACGGTAGGCGTTAGCTTGTGGGAGGGAGCGTCTGGCCTCTTCTTGTCCGGTGGCAGTGATGGTGGTGATGAGAAGAAAGGCGTTGGGCAGCTCTCTGCGTATGATTTCAACGAGGGGTTTTGCGGCCTTTACTTCGCCGACTGAGACGGCGTGGATCCAAATGACCGGCTCTCCTTGTGGCTTTGGACTATCGAGACCGAACCAATCCCGGAATTTCATTTGGTAACAATGTTCAAGAGCTTATTGGGGACAAAGACGGTTTTGACGATTTCTCCCACGATGAATTTTTCTACGTCGGGCCGCTCGCGAACGAGGCGAAGGAGTTCGGTTTCTGTCCGGTCTTTAGGGAGTTCAAAACGGCCCCGCAGCTTGCCGTTGATCTGGATGACGTAGAGGGCTGTTTCATCGACGAGGAATTGGGGATCGACGGTGGGAATGGGAACAAAGGTGATCGATTCTTTTTCTCCGAGTTCGCGCCAGAGTTCTTCAGCGAGGTGGGGCGCAAAAGGGTAGAGCATTTGCACGGCCATTTTCAGGCAGCTGCGAGGATAGGAAGGGAGAGGAATGAAGGCATTGATGAATTCCATCATCCGGGCAATTGCAGTGTTGAATTGAAGGTTGTCGATGTCTTTGGTGACGGTGTCAACGAGGCGATGGGATAGCTTTTGGGCGTCGAGTGTTTCTTCGTCGACGACTTTATCGGAAAAGACCATGTCGTAAAAGCGGTTGAGGAAACGGCGGCAACCGCTGACTGCATCGGTGTTCCACAGTTTTTCTCGGTCGAAAGGTCCCATGAACATTTCGTAGAGGCGGAGCGAGTCGGCTCCGAATTCTTCAATGATTTCGTCAGGAGAGACGCCATTGAGTTTTGATTTGGACATTTTTTCGGTTTGGACGATGAGTTCTTGCCCTTTGGCGAAAAATTGGCCGTCTTGTTCGACGACTTCATCTGGATTGACGTAGCCACCGTGTGGGAGTTTGAAGGAGCGGGCTGTGACGAGACCTTGGTTGCGCAAGGTCATGAAGGGCTCTGGCGTGTGGACAGTGCCGCAATCGAAGAGGACTTTGTGCCAAAAGCGAGAATAGAGTAGATGAAGCACGGCGTGTTCGACACCTCCTACGTAGAGGTCAACTGGCATCCAATATTTTTCTGCTTCACGACTCCATGCTTCATGGGTGTTGCGAGGATCGCAGAAGCGGAGATAGTACCAGCAAGAACCAGCCCACTGGGGCATGGTGTTGGTTTCGCGGAGCGCTTTTTTTCCTGTCTTGGGGTCTTTGATTTCAACCCAAGAGGGAACTTTAGCAAGTGGACTTTGTCCTGTGTCGGCCGGCTTATAGTCTTCGAGCTCGGGCGGAGTGAGAGGAAGCTCATCGAGCTCAAGGGCGCGCATAGTGCCGTCCGGGAAATGGAGGATCGGAATGGGTTCTCCCCAGTATCGTTGGCGAGAAAAGAGCCAGTCGCGCAATTTGTACTGGACGGTTCGCTTCCCTTTTCCGTGCTGCTCTAGCCAGTCGGCGATTTTTTGTTTGGCCTCTTCGATGGAAAGACCATTGAGGGAAAGGGTCCCCTGCTTGCTATGGATTGCTTTGCCGCCTTGTGTCCAACAGCGCCGACCCGCTAGCACTTCTTGGCGGATCTCTTCTTCGCAATCGGGATCGTAGACAGGCAGGATGGGCAGGTCAAAGTTTTTGGCAAATTCGAAGTCTCTTTCATCGTGAGCTGGGACGGCTTGGATCGCCCCTGTTCCATACCCCATGAGGACGTAGTCGCCGATCCAGATGGGAATGGGTTTTTCTGTGACTGGATTGAGGGCATAGGCCCCTGTCCACACGCCGGTTTTTTCTTTGGCCAATTCAGTCCGCTCGAGATCACTTTTCGCCGCAGTCCGTTTACGATATTGATCTACTTCATGCCGGTGGGCGGCAGTGGTGATTTGGTCGACGAGGGGGTGTTCCGGCGCCAGGACTAGATAGGTGACGCCAAAGAGAGTGTCTGGGCAGGTAGTGAAGATGACGATGGGTTCTTGGGTGGTCTTCTCATGGAAGGTGATCAGGATCCCTTCGCTGCGGCCAATCCAGTTGGCCTGGAGCTTTTTGAGGTGGTCCGGCCAATCGAGAAGGTCGAGATCGGCTAACAGTCGATCGGCGTAGGCGGTGATGCGCAAAACCCATTGTTTGAGTGGGCGCCTCTCGATGGGAAAGCCCCCCTCTTTGGAGCGGCCATTTTCAATTTCTTCATTCGCAAGAACAGTGCCAAGAGCGGGGCAAAAGTTCACATTAATTTCGGCTTCGTAGGCAAGCCCTTTTTCGAATAACTTGGTAAAGATCCACTGGGTCCATTTGTAGTAGGTGGGATCGCTGGTGGCCAGTTCCCGATCCCAGTCGTAACTATAGCCAAGAGATTCGAGCTGCCGCCGGTAGGTGTCGATATTGGTGCGGGTGGTAACGGCCGGGTGTGTGCCGGTGCGGATGGCGTATTGTTCAGCGGGAAGGCCAAAGCTATCCCAACCCATCGGGTGGAGGACGTTGAAACCCCGTTGCCGTTTATAGCGAGCAATGATGTCGGTCCCCGTGTATCCGGTGACATGCCCCACGTGGAGCCCTGCTCCGGATGGATAGGGAAACATGTCTAGGACATAGTATTTAGGCTTGGAGGGATCGATTTTGGCTCGGAAGATTTTCTTTTCTTTCCAGATCTTCTGCCACTTTTTTTCGATCGTTCGAGGATCATATTTAGGTTTCATAGAGCAAAGTATAGCAAAGCCGATTTACAAATCAAACGACAATGTGTTGAACGGGCTGGCCGGCTTGTTGGATATGCAGGCCCCGCTCATTGATAATGCGAGAGGGAACCAAAGACCGGTAGAGATCGCGGATAGCACGGATCGCGTTGGCAACGGGCGGCCCTGCCGTTTCCCGGAACCATTCAAGGGGAATTAGGGTGCGTCGATCGCAATGAGCGTCAATGTCAGCTTGGCTAAATCCCCCCTCTAAACCGTAATATTTTGCTCGCAGACGAGGCCACACAAATACGTGGGCATGGCCTGCACTTGTTGCATAAGGAGGATGGTATTTTAAAAAATCGATTCTCACTTTATCTGGAGGGGCCTGGTAACCAATGTGTGCCTGACCAAGAGGGCTGAGCGGGTCGGTATTGGTATCGCGGATGATGAGATCGATTGGATGTTCTGATGCGCGCATCCGGTCATTGAACCGCTGGACTGTCTCCATCGAAACGCCAGGACCGTTATATAGGTAAGCTTTGCAGACTCCATTATGCTCTGCGAGTCGGTGCTGCACCATTGTGGAGCCTAAGCTATGACCAGCTTCTATAGGAATGGGTCCCAACTTTTCTAAAATCATCGGATCGTAAACCTGTCCCGATTGGACCGCCGATTTACCAAGCTCTTCTTCTAGGTCTGTGATGAGGGTAGAAATCGCATCAATTTCGCTCATTCGGAAGGAGGTGCCACGGAAAAATCGGATCGATTCTAGGTTTGTCCCCTTTGTAGCGGGAACGAGCACATAACTGAGCATCCCCTCCCCTGTTAAGAGCTTTGCTGCAATGCGGTAAAATTGGGGTTTTCCACCGACTCCATTCGGTGCGGGAATGAGCATTCCCACATCCATTTCTCTTTTGATGATTCGGGCGGCAAAGTTGTGAACAAATGTCTCAAAAGGGTCGGTCGGATTTTCTCTGCCTAGTTCCATCCGCTCGCGGTCGGCTAAGAATGAGTCAAATTGGTACCTAGCAAAAAATTCGGTTGGAGTGCCGGTTGTCGGAATGAAGAGAAGCGGTTCGACTAAATTGTGGGCGCCAAATGGTTTGGCAAGGAGGTCGACCACCTGTTTGAAAAGTTCAGGAGAAAGATCTTCGAAATTGGCTACTTGGACTAGCTGAGCTTGCACGTGATGGGGCGCCCAAGCAAGCCACCGATTTTCTTTGGCTCGAACAATGAGCTCCTCCACATCACTGATTTTCACATCGGAAATGCCCACTAAAATTTTTGCAATGTCGCGTGAAAGGAGGGGCGACCCATCTTCTTCAAACTGGAGACCATAGCGCGAGTTGATTCGAGCTAATCTCTCGGCTCCTAACTGATCCACTAAATAGTTTTTAAAACAGGCAACCGATTTCCGGTTTTCTTCGGTGTATTGAGAAGGGGCGTAAATCCATGAAATGATCCTTACGAGCCAATCCCAAAAGGAATCGACTACTTTAAACGCAAGACCCCCCGGCTCTTGTTCTTCGTTGAACAAAATTCGGTCGCTTAAAAAAGGGCCTATTCTGCCAAGATTTAATTTTATCATCTGACAGAGATTATAGCCTATCTGATATTAAAGATCTATTAAGCTAATAGACAATTTTTTATGAATATAAATATCGGTGGTGCCCCAGGGAAAGGCGGCTGGGACAGAGTGAGTTGGGACAAAGCCATGGAGGATGAAGGGCTCGCTAACGGTGATGAGGCGGGAGTTTGGGGGCATGGAAGAGAGAGGGATTTGGGCAAGTTGTTTATCGGTGAGGTGGATGGCATAGAGGTAAACGACGGTGGCGTCGGAGAGATTGGTATCGTAGATGGAGCGAGTTTCGAAGTGGGCTGGAAGACGGGTTAGACGAGCAAGAAGATTGGAAAGGCGAGTGAAGAGGGGGATCCATTCGATGCCGCGGGTGTGGCAGCCGATGGTAGCGGCGGCCCAAAGGCAAGTTTTGCCCCGGCCCGATCCGAGTTCGACGTATTGGTCTTGAGGGGTAAGGAGCGCTGCGTGTGCAATTGCTTGGAAGGTACGGAGTGGAGTTTCGCCGTAGGCGTGGATCACGGGTTCTCCTCTTTTTTGGAGGAATTTTCGGCAGGTGCGATAGGGATTAAAGAACAGAGTGAAGAGGCCGAGGAGGAGAAATAGTTTGATTCGAAAAAATGTTCTTACCAATTGACGTACGCGCCGATGTTAATAGGCAAGAATGTATCATAGGAGAGCATTTTTTCCTTCATGGCTAGATAGAGGTCATAGGGAGGGCGGTTAAAGGGCTCTTGGGAGAGGCAAAAGGTGTTCCAGTGCATTCCGACACTGAATGCGGAGCCAATGTCGGAGTGGATCTGCACGGCATCGTAGGGACTGATGTGAACGGGCGACATGAAGGCACGCGGTTCATAGGTGCCGATTGGGATGAGGCTGAGCGAGATGGGCGAAAAGGCACGTCCGATCTGTTTAAAGTCAACCGGGTTATAGCCCGTGTCGCCAACAAAGTAGAATTTTTTGCCGGTTTTTAGGTGTTCTACGATGTATCCGTTCCAGAGGGTTTTATTTTTGTCCCAGAGGGTGCGGCCGGAGAAGTGTTGGGCAGGGACAGCGGTGATTCTGTGTTGATCGGTTTCGATCGATTCCCACCAGTCGAGTTCAATGGAAGAGGGAATCCCCCGAGAGTGAAACCAAGGAGTGAGATTTTTTGGGATGATCCAGAGAATGCCTGGCTGCTCATCGGCAATTTGGAGAATGGCTTTTCGATCGAGATGGTCGTAGTGGTTGTGGGAAATGAGCACCGCTTTCAGTGGAGGGAGGGCCTGGATTGGGAAAGGGGTTGGGTTTCTTCTTTTGAGTAGAGACATGGGCATGGGCGAACAATAGGTAGCCCACACGGGATCGGTTAAAAATCGTTCACCGCTCGATTCGATGAGAAAGGTGCTGTGTCCGATCCAGACAACAGAGTCTTTGTTTTTTTGAAAAGGTTGGGCTGCCGCGGGATAGTGAAAGGAGGCTGGTACTTGTTCAATCGGGTCGAGCCCATCGTACTTGCCCATTTTCCAAAGCACAAAATCCCATAGCGTTCGCCGCTCGGTTGGGATGTGCCGATTGAAAAAACGGTCCCCCCTTTGGGGACACCCAATTTGTTCTTCTTCCATACTCGGAAAATATACAAATTTCTTTTTCTCTCAAGATAATACTTAAGTGATTGGCCTGGAATATGTTATGTAGCAAGCGAGATTTTTAAGATTTAATTTGATATATTTAGAATCAATAATCCAATCAAATTAACTATGACAAAATCTACATCTCTTACCCGTCATCCGGAGGGAAGTATCCGGGAACTGTGGAGCGTATCGTTGCCTCTGATGATTGCAACGTTTGCTTCGTTGTTCATGATTTTTACCGATCGGATCTTCTTGGCCCACTATTCGATTAGCGCGCTGAATGCGTCGGTGAACGCGTCGAATCTGGCTTGGGCTGTGATGGTTGGGATTGGAATGATCACAGCGATGTCTGAGGTGTTTGTCGCCCAATACAATGGGGCTAGAAGGCACGACCGCTTGGGGGCTCCGGTTTGGCAGATGATCTGGGTCTCGTTGTTTTCTTTGGTTCTTTTTATTCCATTGGGGATTTGGGGTGGACCTTGGATTTTCGAGGGGGACCGGTATGCAGAATTACAAATCACCTATTTCCGCTGGCTGATGTTTTTTGGCCCTAGCTATGCGTTAGTGACCGCATTTGCCGGATTTTTTATCGGCCAAGGGAAGACGTTGGTGATGATCTCTTTGGCGATTGCGGCCAACCTTCTCAACATTGCCCTAGATTGGGCATTGATTTTTGGAATACCGGGACTCATTCCTGAGATGGGAATTAAGGGGGCGGCGATTGCGACCTGCACCGGTTATTTTTTTGAAGCGGCGATGCTCGCTTTTTTATTTTTACGAAAAGCGAATCGGGAACGTTTTGGGACGGGCAATTGGAAGATCGATTGGCAAGAGATGAAGCGGTGTTTCCGCATTGGGTTGCCACAAGGAATTTTTTGTTTTGTCGAAGTGTGTGGATGGGCTGTGTTTTATTGGATGATGACCTCTTTGGGCGAGCAGCACATCACGATTTCTAGCATCTGCCAAACGTTTACGATTCTTCTTTCGTTTTTTTGTGATGGACTTAGCCGAGGGGCAGCTGCCATAGCAGGCAATTTAATTGGAGCAAAAAAGGGAGAATTGATCCACAAAGTTCTCCGTTCGGGAATCATTTTATTAGCTCTATTTTCTCTTGCCACTTCCCTATTTTTAGTGGTCGACCCGCAAGATACGGTTCGGCTCTTATTTTTCGAGCATTTCGAAGCGGGAAAAACGGTGGTGCTCGATCCGTCGATGCAGAGTGCGATCAAGTCCTGCATGTTTTTTGCTTTTACCTACATGTTTTTTGAAGGATTCCGTTGGGTTCTTTCGGGGCTTTTAGTGGCGGCGGGAGATACGATGTTTTTACTTGTGGCGGGGTCCCTTTCAGTTTGGGTCTTTTTACTACTCCCAATCTATGTGATTGTGGTGCGTCAAAGCCTCTCTGTCGAATATGCCTGGGGACTTGCTGCGATCTACAGTGCCCTTTTACTTTCTGCCTATTGGATCCGGTTCAAGCGGGGCGAATGGCAAAAAATCGATCTTTTGGAAAATGCTCAGGCGCCCACTTTAGAGTAGTGAAATAGATAGGCCTTGTTCAGCGGCAGGGCTTCGAATCCAATTTGTCTAACTTTTGCATCATCGATCTGATACCAAATCTCCCCTACCTTGGTGTAAGAAATGTAGTGGCCCGAATAGCGAGAGCTACCCACATGGACTAAAAAGCTATCGAGCCGGTAGTTGGCATCTGCCCCTTGTACTGGATGAATAGGGAGTTGATTTGGGACTGAAATCGAATCCTCCCTTTTGAAAGTATGCCATTCGGGATTTAGTTTCTTCTTGTGGTAGTAATGCCAAAATGTTGATTTGATTACATGAACAAGGCTCCAGGGCTGAGGAACATTCACGAAACGTTTGAGCTGGATCCAAAGCGAAGGGGGCGCAGTCACAAACTGTGTCTTTTCACGGTCAATCCGATGTCCATCGATTTGTAAGTTGGGATCTTCAGGAGCACAATCGCAATGAGCTGCAAAGAGAGCCCTAAGGTCAAGGGGCACACCCGGTCTAATGCCCACCTGAAGAAATCCCCGGTCCAATGTGTCTTTTTCCGATGGATTACGAGCCTCCGCGGCAAAACATTTGGTCTCGCGAATTTGGGGAAAGCCCTGCCCCAGTTGTAGATCGGGAAGATAGGTCAACGCTTCCGTTGGATCTTCCTGTTTTCCTATAGAAGGGCTGATTGGACTGATCCCACTAAGGTAGGTTCTTAAAGTTTGAGACTCGCCATCTACCTGTCTTTGGCCTGCATTCATCGCCTGTTGATATGCATCACTGAAGAGGCGAAATGGGTTCTGCTCTTGCTCCGGCTTCATGACCCATGCCATAAATGGCGCATCGTTACGGAGAAGCTGCATTAAGGAGTTCATCCAGCAGTTGTTTCCACGATTGGGAATCCCGCGCGGCGCCCCTGCTGGTAGGGCTTGATCGTAATCGTGCACACCGAGGAAAGGGAGTTTAACCGCTTGCGAAGAGCCAATTCCAGGGATGAAGAAAAATGCAGATATAAAGGTCATGCCAAGTGCTGCGACAGGGATGACTATTGAGCTGATCGAAAGGGGGAGAGTGGCATAGAGGGCAAGGAGAGTTCCAAGAGGAATCAAGATAAGAAAAGCAACTTCTCCAATCGCCTTGGCGATGCAGATGATTTTGGACCCGTATTCACAACCTTCATTCTGCAATGCTACTCGGGAGGAAGCTACAGGCGAAACATTTGCCATACGTCTATACCATCATGGTTAAGGGAACCGAATCTGTCAGTTCCGGACCTCCTTCGAATTGGATCGGTCCCGGATACCGATAGTTGTCTTCGGTTTCCCAGCCTTTTCTAAAGCGGGAGAAATATACAAAAGCAGGGCCATTGATGTCTACTAAAGCCTTCTGGATGACCGGCTTTTGATTTCCCTTACGGGTTTCTAAGTGCATGAGCTGGAGGATTGGGACGAATCGGACTTCCCACTGGTCAACAGATTTTTTTAAGTTTTTGATCGCGCAGATGACCCCAGTCAGCCCCTCTCTAGCTGCAAGGGCTGCCGAGAGGCCCAAAGCGTAACCATAGTTGGCGTCGAAGTTGGAAGGCAGGCAGGCCCTCCCCTCGTACCCCAAAAAATGGTCTTGCGCATTGAGTTTGCCCTTAAAATTCCTCGCTTTGAGCTCTTTTTTAACAAGATCCATTAAAAGCTGTTCGGTAGCGATCTGAGAAACCTGCACATTTCCATGCGGATCCCTTTCCAAGAGCAGTTGTTTTTGGATTTTTTCGGGCAGCTGGGAAAAGGTTTTTTTTTGCGGTTCCGTGAGCGCTTCACTGGGTTGCTGGGTGGGGGCGGTTGCTAAGATGGCATTGAGCTCCGAGATCAGCCGCTTGATTTCTGGGACAAATTCCACGAGTCCTTCCGGGAGCAAGATCACCCCATATTCCTTTCCCAGCTTTTTTCGCCGTTCGATCAGATCGGCCGTCTCTTGCACAATCTGCGCCAAGGTCTTCCCCTCCTCTCCGATGAGAGCCAAATTGGGATGGGTAGCTAGCGCACATTCGAGAGCGATGTGGGAGGCTGAGCGGCCCATGAGTTTGATGAAGTGGTAATACTTTTTGGCAGAGCAGGCATCTCTCGCAATGTTCCCGATGATCTCGCTGTATGTTTTAGTCGCACTATCAAATCCAAACGATAGTTCGATATCCTGACTTCGAAGGTCACCATCAATCGTTTTGGGAACTCCGATGACGCGAGTTGAGGCCCCTTTTTGCAAAAAATATTCTGCGAGAACGGCTGCGTCGGTATTGGAGTCGTCTCCCCCGATGATGATGAGCGCATCGAGCGTATGAGCGCGGACCGTTTGCAGAGCGGCTTCGAGCTGCTCGTCGGTTTCGATTTTTGTCCGTCCCGACCCGATGAGATCGAACCCGCCGAGATTGCGAACTGAATCGATTTTTTCTCTGGTCAGCGGCTGAAATTTGTTGTCGACAATCCCCGCGGGGCCATCGAGGAATCCGATCAATTCCGATCGGGGCGGAAGTTGATCGAAGAGGCCGGCTAATACGTTGTGTCCCCCAGAGGCTTGGCCGCCAGAAAACACGGCGCCGACTTTTAGAGGTTTAATCGATTTGGATTTTCCTTTCACAACACGGTAGCTTTTGGCTTCACATGTGTGGGGAAAGAGGGAGCGCAACTCGGGCTTGGGATCGGTCGAATTAGAAATCACTTCACAGGTCGATTCCCCAGTTAGGATGGGGGGAATTTTGGGCCGATAAGAAAGACGCTTTTTTTGAAGAGGGCTGATCGAATCCATAAAACTGCCTCACTTTGATAGATGGTATAACTTGAAGGTTAAATTTGGGAGATTTATTCTATATTTTATGAAAAAAATGGCATGCGTTATCCCAGCTCGATACAACAGTTCCCGCTTTCCGGGAAAGATGTTGGTCAAAATCTTTGGAAAGACAGTTTTGGAGCGGACATTCAAAGCCGCTTGCGAGTATTTCGATCAGGACCAATTGTATGTGGCGACCGATGATCAGCGGATTGCGGAGCATGTGGAGGGGTTTGGGGGGCAGGTCATTTGGACCGCGCCCGAGTGTAAAAATGGAACGGACCGAATTGCCGAGGCGGTTGCCAAGACCCCTGCCTTACGTCAGGCTGAGATCATCGTGAATTTGCAAGGTGACCATCCCTGCACGGATCGGAGCACGATCCGAGCAGCGGTGGAGGCGATGGGGCCAGGTGTGTTGATGTCGACCGTGGCCACTCCAATCCGCACTGAGGCCGACTTCCACTCCCCTCACGTTGTCAAAATTGTCCTTGATCGGGAGGGGTATGCCCTCTATGCGAGTAGAGCCCCCATCCCCTATTCTAAGAGCGGGGTGCCGAAAATTGCCCTTCAACACATCGGTTTGTATTGCTTTCGGCCCGATTTCCTTATAGAATTTGCCCATCTTCCGACAACTCCCCTGCAGGCACAAGAGGACTTGGAGCATTTGCGGGCGATTGAGATGGGGCGTCGGATTAAGGTGGCGATTGTCAATGAGCAGGCCATCGGGGTGGATACTCCGGAGGACCTTGCCAAAGTGGAGGCTTATTTATGTCAGTGAAATATATCTTTATTACGGGCGGCGTCGTCTCTTCACTTGGCAAAGGGCTCACCTCTGCATCGATCGGCCAATTGCTCGAATCACGCGGCGTCCGGGTCGCTATGATGAAGCTGGATCCCTATTTAAATGTGGATCCGGGCACCATGAACCCATTCCAGCACGGCGAGGTGTATGTCACGGATGATGGAGCTGAAACCGATCTGGACTTGGGCCACTACTACCGGTTTACCAATAGCCCTCTGTGCAAAGTTTCGAACACCACTTCCGGACAAATTTACGATACGGTGATTAAAAAAGAGCGGCGCGGCGACTATCTGGGCAAAACGGTCCAAGTGATTCCCCACGTCACCGATGAGATCAAAGCGCGGATTTTGGCCTGCGCAACACAGGAAAAAGGGATCGATGTGGTCCTGGTGGAAATCGGCGGAACCGTGGGCGATATCGAATCGCTCCCTTTCATGGAAGCGATCCGGCAATTTCGATATGAGAGGCCCAAAGATTGTATCAATATTCACCTCACTTACGTCCCCTACCTCAAGGCGGCAGGCGAGGTCAAAACGAAACCGACGCAACACTCGGTCCAGGTACTGCGCGAGATCGGCATTGTGCCCGATATGATTTTATGCCGATGCGAACAGGCGCTGTCTGAAGAGATCAAAGCGAAAATTTCCCTCTTTTGCAATGTCCCGCAAGAGGCGGTCATCGATGAAAAAGATGTGGCCCATAGCGTTTATGAGGTACCCGTTGAACTCCACGAGCAGGGCCTCGATGGGATGATTTGCAAAATGCTTTCGATTAAGGCGAAAAATGCCGATCTCACGAGTTGGAAAAAGATGCTCCACACGGTTCTCCACCCAAAAGGGAAGGTGGTGATTGGAATCGTTGGTAAATACATGGATCACCAAGATGCCTACAAGTCTGTGTTCGAAGCTCTCCACCATGCGGCAATCGCCTCTGGCGTTGAGTTGGAAATTCGGAGATTCGAGTCGGACCGAATTGTCGAAAACGGCAGCGTGGAAAAGACGATTGGGGGCTGTGATGGTTATTTGGTTCCAGGAGGATTCGGCGAACGGGGTTGGGAAGGAAAAGTATTGACGGCGAAGTACTGCCGCGAGAAGAAGATCCCCTACTTTGGCCTCTGCCTCGGAATGCAAGTGATGATCGTAGAATTTGCCCGACACGTCTTGGGATTGGCTGATGCCCATTCGACTGAGGTCAACCCAAATACGCCAAATCCTGTGATTTCGATGCTCTCGGAACAAAAAGGGATCAAAGATCTCGGCGGCACGATGAGGCTAGGCTCTTACCCCTGTGTGGTCAAAAAAGGGTCGCTTGCCTACCGTTCCTACAACCAATCGCTTATTCACGAAAGGCACCGACATCGCTACGAATTCAACAATGCCTACAAACAGGCATTTGAAGGAAAAGGGATGGTTTTTTCCGGCACGCTGCAAAACGGAACCCTGTGTGAAATTTCCGAACTACCCGATCACCCTTGGATGCTGGGCGTCCAATACCACCCCGAATTCAAATCCAAACCGCTCGAAGCCCATCCGCTATTTAAAAACTTCATTGAAACCATTGTACTATCGAAGAAGACTAAGGAATGGGACGGATTGCCGCGATTGACTACGGCTTAAAGCGAATCGGGATCGCAATTTCAGACGAGGGGAAAAAAATCGCCTTCCCTCTTGAGACCGTTCCCGGCGGGAAGGGTGCAATTGAACACATCCAAAAAGCTTTGAACAAAAGGGACGTTGAACTGATTTTGGTCGGCTTTCCCCTTCTCATGAGCGGTCAAGAAGGAGAGATGGCCCTCTTGGTGAAAAAATTTGCTGCCGATCTCGAATTGGCTCTCCAGATTCCGTGTCTTCTCATCGATGAAAGACTCTCTAGCAAGCAGGCCGACCGGTCGATGAAAGAGATTCATTTGAATAGAAAAGAGCGAACCGAGAAAATGGACACCGCTGCAGCCTCTTTTTTATTGCAGTCCTTTTTGGACCGTACGCCATGACCTCTTGTCAAACCCACATTTCTGCCGAGGATCTTTTTGAAAGACTCTCTAAAGTAAATGTGGATAGCCCGTCTTGCCGCTATTCTCTGGAACGGTGCCGCGCAATCGCTCCCTTCATCAATCGAATCCGAGAACTCAAGGCGGAAAAAAACGCAATCATTTTGGCCCATACGTATGTGCATCCCGATATCATTTATGGAGTGGCCGATGCAGTGGGCGATTCGTATGGCCTGGCCCACGTGGCTAGGAAGACAAAAGCCGATGTGATCGTCTTTCCCTCGGTCCGATTCATGGCCGACACGGCCAAAATTCTCAACCCGGAAAAAATGGTGATCGATCCCAATCCAAATGGGGGGTGCTCGCTTGCCGACAGCATCACAGAAGAGAAAGTAGTGGAACTGCGGAAACAATATCCCGACCACACATTTGTTTGCTACATCAACACCACGGCTGCGGTCAAGGCAGAATGTGATGTGTGCGTCACCTCTTCGAACGTCTACCGAATTTTGGAACATCTTCCGACCGATAAAATTTATTTCCTTCCCGATCGGCTAATGGGAGAAAATGTTTCGAAATGGCTCCATAGCCGCGGCGTGCAAAAAGAGATCCTCTTTTATCCGGGCACCTGTTACGTGCATGAAGAATTTAGCGCAGAAGAGGTTGATGCCATTCGGCAACAATACACCGATGCGATTGTGATCGCTCATCCAGAATGCAAGCCCGAGGTGGTCGCCAAAGCAGACCATGTGGGTTCGACTACCGATATGCAGCGGTTTGTAGCTGAATCCAATGAGACAAGGCGCCCTTTTTTGCTTCTGACCGAATGTGGCGTTGCCTCGAGAATTTCGGTCGAAATTCCCACCGCTCGGCTGATCGGCGGATGCTCTTTGTGCAAATACATGCGCTCTAATTCCCTATCTGCTATTTTGCAAGCATTAGAAAAACCAAAACCGCACCAAATCATTGAAATCGCCTCTGATATCCAGCAGCGGGCCTACCGGACGCTTGAAAGGATGTTTGAATATGCAAAGTGATCCACACCCACTCGCCGAAACAGGACGGACAACCCGCAACATCGATCCGTGCATTCTCGTGATTTTTGGGGCGACGGGCGATTTAACGGGGAGAAAGCTGGCTCCTGCTCTCTATAACTTGGGTAGAGAGGGGCTATTGCCCCCTAACTTTGCCTGCGTGGGCTTTGCCCGACGGAAAAAATCGCATGAACAGTTTCGCCAAGAATTAAAGGCCGACATCGACTCCTATTCCCGCGTAAAACCGATCGAAGAAAAGTTTTGGAAAAACTTTTCGGACCACATCTTTTACCACCGGTCAGAATTCGATCAAGATGAGGGGTATGAATCGCTCGCTCAAACGCTTAAACAGCTCGACACCAAGTTCTCTACACGGGGCAATCGGGTCTTCTACCTCTCCGTCCAGCCCAAGTATTTCCCGATCATCATCGAAAAACTCCGCAAGCACGGCCTACTCTACGACCCCCACACAGTCGAAGATCGGTGGTCGCGAGTCATCATTGAAAAACCATTTGGCCACGATGTCGCATCGGCTGCCCAGCTCCAAAAAAACATCTCCCAATATCTGGATGAATCACAGATCTACCGAATCGATCACTACTTGGGCAAAGAGACGGTCCAAAATCTGCTGGTCTTCCGCTTTGCGAACTCGATTTTCGAATCATTATGGAATTATAAGCACATCGACCATGTCCAGATCACCGTGGCAGAAGACATCGGTATCGGATCGAGGGGCCACTTTTTCGAAGAAGAGGGGCTGCTTCGAGACATTGTCCAAAACCACATGATGCAACTCCTCTCTCTTGTGGCCATGGAGCCGCCAGTCAACCTATCTGCGGCTGCCATCCGCGATGAAAAGGTGAAAGTACTCGAGTCAATCCGCCCCTTCTCAAAGGCCGACTTTGAGCAATCGATCGTACGGGGACAGTACGGTCCCGGTTTCATCAATGGAGAGCCTGTTGTCGGATACCGGCAAGAAAAAGATGTCAGCCCCCAATCGAATATTGAAACCTTTGTGGCACTCCACCTATTCATCGACAACTGGCGCTGGGCCGGCATCCCCTTTTACCTTCGCGGGGGCAAACGGCTCCCCAAACGGGCCACTGAGATTGCCATCACTTTTAAAGATGCGCCAGGAGTCCTCTTCCAACAAAATGGGCAGCGTAACCCTCCCAATGTCCTCGCAATGCGGATCCAACCCGATGAAGGGATTGCGATGCGGATCAACTGCAAAGTTCCCGGCCCTTCCAGCCCCATCCAACCGGTGAAGATGGATTTTCGATACGGCTCCTATTTTGGCCAAACACCTCCAGAGGCCTATGAACGGCTGATTTGGGAATGCATCCTCGGCGACAGCACCCTCTTTGCTCGGAGCGACGAGGTGGCCCACTCATGGCAAATCTTAACACCGGTTCTCGACTACTGGGCAGCCCACCCACCAAAAGATTTCCCCAACTATGCCTCTGGCAAGTGGGGTCCTAAACAGGCAGATGAGATGATCGCTCGCGATGGCAGATCCTGGAGAATCTTGTGAGTATTCAACAAATCATCAGCCCCGACAAGATCGAATCGGAATTGATGAAGATATGGGAGGGGCTGGCCAAAGAAAACAAGATGAGGGCCTCTCTTTTCAACCTCATCATTTTCAATCGCTACTCTGAACGAACCGATTACATCCGAAACATCGTCCAAAAAGTGATCGAAAAATTTCCGTGCCGTATCCTCTTTATCTCGGAGGACCCTGCAGCTGACCATCCCTACCTCAAAACGGCCGTGTCGGTCGCCATGCCCCAAAATAGCGAAAGTTCCATCGCCTGCGACAACATCGACATCGGCGTGGGAGGCGCTTTTCTCGAACGGGTCCCCTACGTGCTGCTTCCCCACCTCTTGCCCGATTTGCCAGTCACGCTTCTTTGGGCCGAAGATCCTTGCAAGGCCCATCCTCTGTTTCAGCCCCTCTCCAAATTAGCAGGGCGAATCATCTTCGACTCCGAATCGGCCGACAGCCTCCTCGCCTTCTCCAAAACAGTGCTCGAATTAAGAGAAAAGACGCAGATCGATATTGCCGATCTGAATTGGGCTCGGACCGAAGGGTGGCGCGATCTAATCGCCTTCGTCTTCGACACGCCTGAGCGACTGACCGAACTGCAACATCTAAAACAACTCACCCTCACCTATAACGCGCGGCCCACCGAATTTTTCTGCCACTTAAAAATCCAATCGATGTATCTCCTCTCTTGGCTCTCGGACAGGCTGAATTGGACCTGCAAAACAGCCAATCAAAAACTCCAGTTTCAGTTTGAATCTTTTTCCGCATCGATCGAATCAACTGAGTGGGAGAAGTTAGGGCCCGGAACCATCATCGGAGCCCGTTTTGAAACGAAAAAGGATTCTCTCGTCGATTGCGCGCGTATCAAAGACCGGTACCACTACGTGGAAATTCAAATCTCGTCGCCAGAAAAATGTGATTTACCGTATCAGTTCGTATTAGGGCAAACAGCAACCGGCCAGTCGCTCGTGAAAGAAATCTGCATGAAGGGGACAAGCGATCACTACATAGCCATGCTCAGGCAGCTCCAATTGCTAGATAGGAACCAATTATGTTAATAGGATCGATTCAACCATGGGACAACCGGCGCGACCTCATCATCGCCGGCGATCTGGAAGAAGCGATTGCCTTTTCAGCACAGCACTGGGTCAACACCGCTCTCCGATCCATCTTGCAAAGGGGCCGTTTTGCCGTGGCCCTTTCTGGCGGCTCAACCCCCAAAGCAATTTATGAACAGCTCGCGAAGCACCACCCCCGATCCCTCGACTGGTCTAAAGTTCATCTCTACTGGAGCGATGAGCGAGCCGTCCCACCCGACCACGCCGATAGCAACTTCCACATGGCGATGGAAGCTGGCTTCAAACATCTACCCATTCCAGCCGATCAAATCCATCGAATGAAAGCGGAAACCAACCCTGAATACAACGCAAAAGAATATGCTGAGCTCATTGAAAAAGAATTGGCTCCCCATTTCTTCGATCTAGTGATGCTCGGTATCGGAGAAGATGGGCATACCGCCTCGCTCTTTCCCCACTCTGAATTGCTAGGCGTATCTGAAAAACTGGTCGCCTCTGCTCCAATTCCCGAAAAAAATAATTGGCGAATGACCCTCACCTTCTCCTGCATCAATCAAAGTTCTTCCATCGCGATCTATGCCCTTGGAGCAAGCAAACAGGCCATCGTCCCCCTTGTCCTCAATGCCGCGATCCGCTCCTCCTTCCCCGCCAGCGCCATCGGCGCAGTCGACCATAAAGCCCTCTGGATTCTAGACCATTCCTCTGCCCATCTTTTAAAGAAATGATTAAGAATTTAGATTAATCCCAGTCTGCCTTAACATAGTCTCCAGAATTTCATATAAGGAGAAACCATGACCTCACCGAGTATTTCAGAAAATAGCGTACCTGTACAGGCAAGTAGGCCTGACCGTTTTGAATTGTTTTCTCTCAACTTCGATCGCAGCAGAGACACCCTTCTTGCGTTCAGACGAAATAGTATGACAGATGAGGGATACCCTGATGTGGCCGCCATTGCAGCTAAAATTGCTGTCTACTTACTCCCCCTGTTCCTAACGATTGCGCTTTTTGAAGCGGTTGTCCTCAACGGCGCTCGCATCGTACTGAACTGCGGGATCGCACTAGCAAATAAGATCCATCCTATATTCTATCCAGAAAAACCAACGGCGCCGACAGAGATGGAAAGGGAAAGAATACCAGAGCCCATTGAGAAAAAAGAAGAGATAAAAATAGATGATCTTGATCTCAATCAAGTAGAGATGCCGGGGCTTGAAGGGAACAAACCTGGGTATACGAAGAGGGCAGCCAATTGGGTTGCAAGTACCCGAGTGGCAAACTTGGTTGTTTCTTTATGGAATAAAGCTGCGAATATAGCCTCATTTATAGAATAATGCTGCGAATATAGCCTCATAGGTATATCTTTAAGGGCCCCGATTTTGGGGCCTTTTGTATTTTTATGATTGTATTAGGAATTGAGACCACATGCGATGAGACCGGAGCTGCCCTTGTACGGGACGGCCACGAGATCCTTGCAAACATCGTTGCTTCCTCCTCTGAGCTGCATGCCCGCTTCGGCGGGGTGTTTCCCGAACACGCTTCGAGGGGACAGGCCGAATCGATCCTCACCGTTGTGCAAGAAGCTCTTTCAAAGGCCCAGGTTACCCCCGAAGAAATCGACCTCATTGCGGTGGCCAATGGACCTGGATTGGTGGGATCTTTACTCGTAGGCCTCCAGTTTGCCAAGGGGCTTGCAATCAGCTGGAATAAACCTCTCGTCGGGGTCAATCACGTAGAGGCTCACCTCTACGCAGCCATGATGGAACTTTCCGAACCTTTCCCCTTTCCGGCCTTAGGCCTTGTACTTTCTGGCGGCCACACATTGATGGTAAAAATTTCAGAAGTGGGTAGCTATGAGAGAATGGGGACAACCGTAGATGATGCCATCGGTGAAGCATTTGATAAAGTGGCTACTCTACTTGGCCTTGCCTATCCCGGCGGCCCCCGCGTCGAATCGCTCGCTCTACAGGGGAACCCCTATCGGTATCCCCTTTCTTCAGGCAAAGTGAAGGGTCGCCCCCTCGATTTTTCTTTTTCCGGCCTAAAAACCGCCGTTCTCTACACTCTTAAAGACACTTTTAGTGGGCAAGAAAAAGCCGATTTAGCCGCCTCTTTTCAAGAAACTGCTTTCCAGGATGTGATGGCCAAAGCGCTCCTCGCCTCAAAACAATT
>Ga0334722_10001296_pt1 | contig 32066 bp, 43 predicted proteins | sample C3_bottom_MG_FD_207210 | JGI IMG/M metagenome (GOLD analysis project Ga0334722, IMG submission 207210) | Sediment microbial communities from Yellowstone Lake, YNP, Wyoming, USA - C3_bottom | ecosystem: Environmental > Aquatic > Freshwater > Lake > Sediment | place: USA: Wyoming | collected... | reverse complement strand
GTTGTTAATGCCGACAATTTGGTCCTTCACCGCCGAAGCCAAATCTAAAACATTCTGATTGGCGACGTTAGCAGTGTTGGCCACGTCCCCAAGCACCGCTTTTATTTGGTCAACTTGACTGGCGAGCTTGTCATTCATCTGGGCCAGGGAGTTAACCGCTGACTTTACCCTCTCAGTCTCGGCCATTACCGCGTTTCTGTTCGCCGACAATGCGGCTTCGACGTCGCCTCGCATAGAGGACAAAGAATTGAACGCGGATTTCAGTCTGTCAATCTCGCCCATTGTGGCCGCCCTATTCGCGGATAGCGCGGTCTCAATATCAGCTCGCATTTGTCTCAACACGGCTTGAATGTCCATTGATGACACTCCGGGAGGCGGCATAGGAGCCACAAAACTTGGAGGCGCAATTGGAATCATCGGAATAGGCGCAATGGCCGTTTGAGGATTCATCGTCCTACGCGCCGCGGTAAAGCCCCCATCGGATGGAAATCGAACTATCGGAGCAGGCGCAACAGTTGTTACTTCTGGCCCTCGACGCAACTTTGCTAGTTGCTCAGCAGAATCAGCGGTGGGCGCCGTCACTGCCGTTGCAACTGGAATCACTGGAGGTGGCGCAATAACCGCGGGCCATGACGCACGAGCCGCGGTAAACCCCCCGCCACCACTTGGCGAAGTCATTGGCGCCGAAGTCGGCGACGCATCCACGTTAATGATGGGAGCCGGCGCAACGGTAATGGGAGGCCATGTTGCGCGAGTCGCAGTGAAACCTTTAAAACCAGGCATGGAAACCCCTTTTATTCAAGCTGTCTTTCAGGTTCAAAAGCTGACATCCTTCGCTTCCGCCGCCCACCATACCCACCGAAACGAATCGGCCCCGCCAAGAGTCGTGGGAGAATGAAAATCGCTGCTATTACCCCCACACCTATGGCAATTGGAACCCAAATCGACAGTTGGGAACCCACACTAATCCCCAAGGCCTTCAAATCCTGCGCCGCTTGGCCCATCTGCGTAGTGAGTAAACTCACCGTCAAATCATCTTTGTAAATCTTCGCGAGCGCCGACACCCCATCGGATACCTCCTGCGCCGCCGCAAGCCATTTTTCCGGTGCTTCGGTACCAGCTAACACTTCTTGTCGCGAGGGGCCATCCAAGCGTTTGATGATGTTCTCGATGGTAGTTAACCCCGAGAGGACCGCCGCTTTAGCCTCGGAAGTAGACGTAAATAACATACCCGTCCACCCAATGGGCCCCAGCAGCAACGAGAGTATCTCCAAACTACGCTCACCGGCAACGCGCACACGGATGACGGTAACCGAACGCTTCAACGCGCCAATGACGTTATCCATCGTTGTAGCGAGTTGTTGGCCAATAGCGGTAGACGGAACCGCCCCAGCCGCTCCATAGCCCGGGTATACCGAGTCAATGTCCATTCCGCGCCGTAGCAAGTTGACGTTCATTTCAGTCGTACCTCACGGTAGCCAAGCATCGAAATATTCGCGCCTTGTCGTATCCCACCGGGCGTCGAAATCGTCGAGTAGTCTTGGTCCACCTGAAACAGATAAAAGCCCTTGGGGCGAAGCCAAGTATTCACAGTCCAGGACCGGTCACCATAGAAAAACAAATTGGTGAATGGCGTCGGGTCTCGCACCATGATTTGGCCAAACGAATCCACCGCCCGAACGGTCGTAAACCTGGAAGTCGCCGCGTCAAACTCATGTAGCGGGTCCCCTCCCAACACCAAATCACTAAACCCTCGCCCAATGAAACGCTGGACAAACATCGGCTCGTTGAAAGGATTAACCAAATCGACTTCTGTCGACAAATTGGAAACAGGAGGACTCCCCGACAAAACGGCCGGAATATTGAAATTCGCCGCCCAGGGCATATGCAATACATCGGGCGTCGGGTAACCCGTCCGTAGCGAGCGGCCGGCGTAGGCCACAACCACAGTTTGTGTCACTTCAGGCCCGAAAATAACCTGATTCTTTACCCTTGCTATGACGTACTCATTGGGAGGCACGAAAAGCGGCTTGGGAAGCTTCCAGGTAAACGACTCCAAATCAGTGGCGCCAGTTTGAATCAACTTACTGAAGTTGCCAAACGGCACCAAGCCATTTGTCAACGGCGCCCTTCCAAGAAACAACTCGACTTGAAATTGGGCCCTTGCGTCGAATGCATCAGGAAGTGCATCAGCTATCCGGAAGCGAATTTCGTCGATAAACATCGGCGTCCGAAACGGATTCTGAAGTCTCGAGCTGTCGTTGACTTCAGCTTTCTGGCCTGGCACCAGCGTGACTTGGCCAGACAGTAGAATTGGGCTTTCCATTAGCGAAACACCTCATTCCGCCAACCCACCATCGAAATCATCGGCCTAGGCACCGGAACCGGCAAGGCCGTCGTGACATTCAGAAGACTCACCATGTAGCGCTCTTTTGGATTCAACACCTTCCCGAATGTCCAAGCACGCCGTAGAGAATCAAACACAGTGGCAAAGGCGGTGAAATCCCGAACCACATTATTCCCCCATGAGTCCTTCATAGTCACCGTTGGCACCGATGGGCTGACAACTTCAAACATTTGGCTAGGAGGAACGCCATCTTCAATCCGTCCAATAAACCGTTGGACATGCAGCGGGACAAGGAAGGGATTCACCAAGTCCAACTCGCTGCTCAAAAACGCTGAAGAAGCCGTTGCCCCAGCGGGCTCAAAAAGCGTCACATATGGGACGGCCATCTCCGCAGTCATTTTGTATGTCGGAGGAAGATAAATTCCTGAGTACGCCACCGAAACCGTGGCCACAAACGGCAAAGTGTCAATCGGGCGGAAAAATTCGGACGACAAAACCGAGCCCCTAGGCACGATGAGAGGCTTTGGTAGCTTCCAAACGTAGTGACTGACGGCCTGGATAACCCCGAGGACACTTGACTCTTGCTCAACGGCTATAGCGCTTCCATTCGGAGGCGCGCAGAAATTCCAAAGCGGAACAAAATTGCCACCATCTCGAGTCCCGGTAAGCGCAATCCTACCCATTCTCAATTTTGTACGAATGCGCCCACCCCAATTCCAACGGGCGAAAATGGGCCCCGGATGGTCCGAAAAGACAGTCCATCGGACTTCATCCAGCATTACCGGCTCCCTAAACGGAGACGACATCGCAGCGGTGTCGACAATCCCCGTAGCGCCCGATGCAAGGGCTATTTCACCCGAAAGGAGAATCGGCGTACTCACGCGACACCCCCTTCCGACAAGTCGCGCCAACCTGTTAAAGCGATGAAAGCCTGCAACGTAACGGGAACAATTGGAGGCACCGCCAATGGAGTAAATCTCAGAAAAGCCAAGTAGAAGGACCGTGGGTCCATCGTCGCGCCGTTTTCCATTCCCCAAAATCGAGTAGCCGCCGCGAAGGCCGTTCGAAACCGAGTAAAGTTTCGGACAATCGGCCGCCCGTTTGAATCCACCATCCGGACACTCAAGGCGTTCGAAATCATTGCCTCGCCGTTGGACAGCGACTCCGCGCTGACCGCCAAATTGTCATTGCGAATCACCAACCCCCTACCCGAAAACCCTTGCAGGTGAATGGGCTGGCTAAACGAATTCACCAAGTCGGTTTCAACGGACTGGTCAAAAGTAGAAGTCTGCGCGTCGATGACTTTGCTAGAGAACGCCGCCACATAAGGAAGCACAATTTTTTTCGGCGGGGGCGTGTCTAAGGGAAGCGTCCGTCCGCTGTAGCTAATTCGGACATCGACTGAGTCGGCCAACATTCCACGATGTTGAAACGTTGGAATCAGCGCCGCGCCAATCGGTACGTAGAGAGGCATAGGAAGCCGCCAAGTGTACTCGAAAGCCATCGTAAGCGTTCCAGCGGGGCCAACAATTCCAGGCGATGGAATGCGCTCCTCGCTCAAATTCTCAGAACGCCCGAAGCTCCAAACCGGAACGAAACCATTGGTGATGGGGTACTTCCCCAAATCTAACTTGCAGCCAACCAACCCGCCAAGCAAGTTGCCGACGTCTTTGGCAATGTCCAGCCGCCACTTGGTTTCCAAAATTTCCATCGGCTGATTCAACGGATTACGCAATGAAATGGCATTGACGCCACCCGAAGAATTTGACGCCAACGTAGTGGACGCCGTCAGGTGAATGGGCGAAGTCGGCAACTTCCGCCGTGCCTTCATATCCTCCGTAATGGCCGTTTCAACTGCCTTCCGGTCACGCGCATCGGGAAACAACGCACGCATTCCATTTTCGTTTGACACTACCCCCTCCTTGACCCGCTGGCTGCTAGGTCCCCGCTACTGTTAACTCCTCTTCTGCTACAGACTTTACGTGAGTCCACCAACGACCTGAAACAATACCCTCAATTGTTGGCACCGAGACTCCATACTTTTCTGCCAAACGCGTCAATACCCCATAAGCTGGTTTCCCGGTATTTGGGCTTCTCGGCCAAGCCACGTACGCGGCTTTTATTTCTTGGACCTGGCTCGTCACAAGTTTTGCCGTCTTTGACTTCTCTCCACGTGGTTGCGCCTGTTCCGCTTGTGTCAAAAACAACTTCGCGGTGTCTTCTATCCTCTCCCTATCCGTGGCTGAAAAATTAGGTTTTTCGGTCGCGCGTTGCCACCAATGGCCGTGAATAATATACGAGACCATCGTTTTGGTAATTCCATATCGTCTGACCAACGGGGTCAACGCTCCTCGCTTGATGCGACCCGATGGCCCACGCGGAAGAACTTTTCCAATCTCATAAATCTCACTGGCTATATCCTCGGTGATTTTCGAACTCCCGACTTTTTCACCATAAGGCAATGTTCCATCTCGCTCGTTGTCTTCGATGTTCTCCTTCTGCGTACCAAACACAACATGCCCTAGCCCCGGATAAACACACTTTTTGTTCCCGCATAAATGCCGCAACACAAGTTGGTTCCGTTTTCTGTTATCCGCGAGCAACTCGTGATGTTTTCCAGTACAAAATGCCATCATCACTACGTGCGCCCCAACCGACCCGGTTCTTTTGTACCCCTCTGTTCTGAGTCGGTACAATTGAAAATCCCCGTACCCATTCGGCTTGCAATACCCCTTCCACTCCCAACACCCGGCCTTCGTCGTTATGGGCGGGGCAAATTTGAAAAACCGCGCGATATCGTCCGGCGTTAGCCGAAATTCTTGCCTCATTTTTTGTAGGTACCTCCCCCAATCGTGGAGGGAGGTACCGGACCAAACTTCATCAGTCAACAAATATTTTAACTAACCTATCGAACATCGCCCTTCTGGCGTTCTTAACGGCCTGGCTCTTTATCCAGGCCCTCCGTCTTTCGACCGGAGATGAGAGCACATCATCCGCTGCTTTAGCGGTCGGACGCTCGTGGGACCGATTATTGTTGGCACTCACGGTCCTGCTCGTTGAACCTTCTACCAACCCCCCGCTCATCGCGGCGCCATTGGTAGCTTGGCTGCTGATTACCCAATCCACGGCCCTTTTCGACCCATCACACTTGCCGTTACCAGCTATGTTGTGGAGTCCGTGGCGCATAAGGGCTTTCCAGCAATTCATCCAATTTTTCCAGTGCCAGTCATTTAAGCAAAAGCGACCGGCCAGCTCGTCAAGGACGACACGGAGCCGCGAACGGCTTCGAGCAGTTGTTTAACGAGCGCCCAAAGGTTAAACCATACCATCGACGCCTGGCCCGTACCCTGCGGGACGGTGTTGCTGAATGCCAATGCGTCGCTTCCGGCAACACCGAAAACGCCTTCGATGGTGTCCGTACGGGCTACCAAAATAGGTAGCTTCAGCCGGCGAGGATTTCCAGGCCAACCATTATTCATCGAAGCTACGGTGACGGAAGTCTCAGTCGTGCTGATTCCTCCGTAAGCCGCGCCCGAGGCCGGGAACATCCAAGTCGCGCCTTCAATTTGTTTCTTGCCAGCGATTTTGAACTGGAAGAAAGTTTTTGAAAGCGTGTCGTTGATTTCTACTTGACCCATGCCGAAGTCGCGAAGCGCGCCGTTGGCGTCGTACGCACCCGTTTCCAGGGTGATTCCGATTCCGCGAACGCTGAAATCACCAATTGCAGAACCGGATTCGCCGGCCTTGGTTAGGTTCGTCGTCAACTCTGTGTGGGTAAGTAAATGCGGGCTTGTCGGCACGAAACCAGCGCCGATAAGTCTCGGAATTGCCTGCCCTTGCGGAACAGTGAAGGCCTTTTGCTGGCCTGCGCCGCCATGGCCGATTACTATAGCACTGTAAATATTCTCGTCTCGGGCGTCTGACTTGCCTTCGACAGCCGTGGCGGACCGATTCCGCGCATCCGGAAACAACAGCTTCGTTCCGTTCATTTTCCCGCTCCCTTTTTTAGGGCATGAAGCCCATGTTTTTTCCTACAAGCGACGCATGAAAACTTTCATACGCCGCCCCCCTTCCCTTTTACTTTTTGCTGCACGTCTTTTGAAAAAAACTACCCGTCCATCTCCATCAAATCTTCCAAACCGGATTCACCCATGCCACCCAGGGACATTGAAGCCAGCTCGGCAAGATTAGTGTCGGACATTCTCCGGGACTCATCATCAACAATGAGTCCGTTGTATGCCGCACCACCGGGCCCAATGGCAGGAGTCTTCTCATCCACAAAGACACCGTAAGGGTTGTAAGAACCCATCTTCAATGAGACGACGTCCCCTAGGCCATCAGGGAATGAAGTCTTCAACACGTCCCAAGCCTGTACTGAGCCACCGGCAAGGAGCGCACCAAAGAGTTGCGCGTTGGCCTTTGACTTATTTTTACGGTTGACAGCCCAAAGCCCAGCACCCACCAAAAGCCCACCTACCAATGGTGAACCTTTGAGGAGAGTGTCTGGCACCTTGCCCCCCAACAGCTTGTTGCCGAGCCCCTTGAGCAACAAAGTTCCGCCAAACCCCAGCGCGGCGCCCATGAGGACATCAGTGGTATTCACTGACTTGCCAAACATTCCAAGGCCCGGAATCTCAACCATGGAACCCATTCGGCGATGACGCCGACGTCGACGATGCTTTGCCATTTCCTTGTCTCCTTTCGAGAAAAATTCCTTTTTCTACCGTTTCTTGCCCCGAAGGCACTTCGACATGCAGACTCGGTACTTCCCGCGTCCGCGTTTGCAGACACGGACACACTTCTTCATCTTCACCTGCTGACGCTTCTGTTTCGGCGACGTCTTCGCCTTTCTCTTCGACTTTCGTCGTCGCCCCCGAGCCGCGCCGAATGGTGAATCATAGCCTTCGAGAATCGCAAGTTTTGGCATGTCCTCTCCTTACCTCTTTCGTTTCACCAAAATGAAGGTCAAAAGCCCCGCTGCAAGTACGCCACCACCAATGAGGGCCACCATCTTCGGTAACCCAAAAATCCCCGTGGTAGGGCTGATTGCATAAGGCGTCCCGGGCGCTCCCCCCGCGTCACCACCACCACCTGGCAGTGAAAGCCCGCTTGGATTTGGAATACCTCGAAGCGCAGCGCCAACTACCGTCCAAGGCGCCCCTGGAAACGGATCGCGGCACTTAGAGTTGAGAGCAGGGCTACTAGCCGGTGGCCACATACAGTCGCACCACGTGTTGTAGTCACCCGAAGGCGGGCAGTCGACTCCTGATGTCGGGGACAAAGTCCCATAATGGACAAGCACTTTTTTCTACCTCCCACTAGGAAGCATTCGGACCGAGGGCAAACTCGGTGGTAAGTAATAGGGCGTTGGCTTTCGCCTAAAGACGAGCAACAGCACCAAGCCGCCAACCACCGCGGTGCCGGCAATGAGAAACATTTTCGTCCGCTTGGACTTCTCAACGGCCCCTTGTTCCAAAACTTTAGCTTGCTGAGTTGCTATTGCCACTTGGCTTTGGCTAGCAACAATGGCCTGCTCAGCCTTTACCTGTGCACTGGCCGCAGACGCCCCGACAATCGCTTGGACGGCAGTTACCGGCCCCATTGCTATGGACACAATGTCTTTCCAGACATCGCCATACTGGACACCGTAACGGCCATTTTTTTGGGTAATCACCATTAGGGCTACCGTTTCTTCAAAAACAGGTAGGCGAAAGCGCCAACGATGAGAAGCCCGCCCAAACCCGCGCCCACCCAAACCGCGGGGGAAGTTTGTGGTTGGGCAGGGAAAAGCGGCTGCTGTATTTGCTGAGGCGATTCTTGCTCTGGATGTGACTGCAAAAGCGCTGGAAGCGCGCTAATCACCGCGGCGATGATGGGAACGATGCCAAACCCCGGCACATAACGCCCATAACTGCCATCTGCCATTCGGTAAAGCGTCATGGTTTACACCAACCAGGCGGTCAAAATGTTAGGGGTGTCGCCAAAACCTCTCATCGGCGGTTCCCAACCGACATAGGCCTCATCCACCGTGGTGTCCAACGCAACCACACGACTCGGGCGCCGCTTTGGCACACCAACTACCGCGTAGACGTGAGTGTAACCGTCCTTCGATGCTGGCCCCCACGCGCGTAACCCGGCACGAAAACCAATGGAGGTAACCAATGCCGCAATCAAACCCCCGTGTCCGTCGCAGTCTTCGCTGCAAATGCCACGCGTGCATTGCTCCAAAATTCTATTGGGGGCTGTGAAATGGTCCATCTCGCGGGGGTCTGCTACATACCGCACACCGCGCGAAAGCCCCTCCAGAAGAGGAGTTCCATGCTTCACCGCCTCATAAATGGCGGTTAATTCGCATTCGTCGTCGCGTGACTTGCACTCCGAGACAATGGCTAACGCCGCTTCTCTAACTTTTGGATGGACTGCGTCCTTCTGTGCAAGCTTGCCGAGAATCTCGAGCGCTTGCCTTTGAGTCTCGTAGCTAAAAACGGAAAGGCGCACTCGTCACCCTGCCGCGAACATTTGCGGTAAGGTACCTGGAAAATTCTGAAAACTGCGCCGCTAACCATTCTTCTACCAAGCCCAACCGCGCAGCGTCAAACTTATTTTGTTGCCGTTAGGTTATTAAGTCCTGTAGGCTGCCCTCCGCGCGGCAAGTGGAGAGCAACTTCGTAAGATGACTACCCACACGGCATTGGGAGGACTTCAACTCGTTCCCTCCGCTCTAGTCCCCCTCGTTAGGCCGCTTCTTGCCAGTCAAGGCATTCCAGCGTCCGCGCTTTCAAACGAAGGCGTTCTAGACGAATTGGCCCTCCTAAGTAGCGGGTTTGACACGGTGGAAATTCGTTCCACGCTGGCCGCACCCGTTGTCATTAATTTGAAAGGCCCCCCGGACCCGAAAGGCGAAGCCCTCCTTAGAGAGATTCAACCAGCAATCCTTTTCTCCGGCCGCGCTGGTAAATTTCAAATCGCGCCGTACGGCATTCCGTTGGGCATTTCCCCCGAGGTAAAACGCTGGGGAGTCAGCATTGGGATTGGAGTCGGCGCGGCGCTTCTAGGAGTGTTGTTCTTTGGTTCCGTACTCGGGCAACGAAGGTGCAAAGCGCCCAAGCCCATCGCGGGTTTCGGCGGAATTGGAAGCAAGCTGGGCATGACTGTTGTGCTAGCCGGAGTAGCAGGCATCGCCGCCTCGATGTTCCTCCCAAAAAAGGCCATCGCGATGCTTCCGGGAGAACAAATTCCAGGGGCGGGTGCCACCACTGCAAGCCCAGCGTTTCCAACGGGGGCCGGGACAAGCGCCGTTCCAAGTCCGGGAGCAGGAGTATGGAAAGGCCCGTGGGCGACTCAGTAAAAAATCGCCACGGGCTTCCGCGGCTACTTCTCTATTATTCCAGACTTTGGACTGGCCACGGTGGGCACCCTGTCATCCCCGACATGCACTCTTTCAGAGGCTAAGTCGTTCCAAAGTTGAATAAATTCGCAACCTTGATAATGCGTTTCCTGATTGGCACGTGCAGGGCGCCTGTCACACCAATACGCGCAAATGAGACTTCTACCCTTCCAACGCACTGTCCACTGCGTTTCCCAAAGGGCATCTAACACTCGTTAAATAAGGGCGTCGACCATCAACGCCCCTGCACGAGACATTGCCAGAGGTACTCAACTTGCTCCTGGTAGTCGTCGCAACGTTTGCGGACTACGCCCAACTCCTTTCGGAGAAGGGCGTTTTGCTTTCGGAGGTGGCCCACGGCTCGGTCTCGTTCCACCAACGCTTGCTCAAGTCGCCGCGATAACTCTTCAGCCGGCACACGGGAGACTCTACCATCCGAAGTTAAGCGGTATCCATCTCTTCCCCGAAGTCATCGTCTTCATCGAGGTTGTCCCCATCCTCTTCGGAATTCTCCTCGAAAATGCCTAGCTTTATCCCCCGCGCATTCACCTCTTTGAGGACGTCGCCAAGGTACGCGGCATTGGAATTATCCACCCAATCCCCGAGACGTTGGGCTACCAACTCCGTTATGTCCCCATCCACCGCGGAAAGCGCCGTTTGCATGACAGGGTCTGACAAACTGGAAATGAATTGCTCGGCTACCGCGGCGGGAGACTGCTTAGCCCGAATCATCTCTTCCAGTCGTGTCAGCACGTCGCCGTTTTGCTTCGGGGACGCCGTGGGGACGGCCGCAAGAGGTTGCGGAGTTTTAGAAACCGCGGTGTACTGGTTAGGCACCGCGTTTACCATGGGCGGTTGCGGTACTTGCTGAAGCATTGAAGCCTGTTGCGGCACTAGAGTCGGTTGAGGGTTTTTCGGCGTCAGTGCCTGCTGGTAACCTTCAACGAGGGATGTTACCGCGCGCACGCCCTGGCGAATTGCTTTCAACGCCGGGTGGTCCTCCTTCCCCCCGCCGCCAAGATTCATCTCCGCCGCGGTGTGCACCAAATCCATGGTGGTTTGAGTCATCATCCCCATTGCTTCGGCCATGTTGTGAATCATCTGGTTTGCGGGGACAGTTTCAGCCCGCGACTTCTCCAGCATGTTCGACATTCTATCGAGGGCTTTTTCCATCGCCGGGTCAATGCTGGGACGGGCCATCAGAGCGGTAACCATCGCCTGGTTTTGTAACGAGGCTTGCTCTTGCTGCCGCAACATCTGCAATTTCATCTCGTTTTGCCCATGAAACATCTGGGTAATGATGGGCGCCGCCGCTGCTAGCACCGCTGCAATGGTTTCAGCGACGTTTGGTTGCTTTGTCGGATTGGCCGCCGCGGAAGTAAACTTCGCTTCAAGCGCTTTCAACTCATACATCTGCTCCCGACGAAGGGTTTCTATTTCTTGCCTCCGTCGTTCTATCTCCAACTCGCGTTGCGTCGCCCGAAGCAATTCCCGTTCATGCTCGAGACGAGCAAACTCAGCGGCGAAAATAGAATCCCCCGGCTGGCCTCTACCAGGCACATTGTTCGCGGCGCTGTTTCCAGACAGAGGGGCCGGGGGGGTAAAAGTGCTCCCAATGGAAAGCGTAGGTTGCGTTGACGCTTCTTTGTCTTTGGCCGAGGGCCATTCAAGTCGCTTAGGCCCCGTCCACGACTGGCTTTTCACAACGCCGATGTCGACTTCCTTGGGTGGAAACACGTCCGTATCGACGTGAATTGGGATGAATCCGCCGAGACTTGTGGAAGGGTCATCCGCATGAAACGTTTGCAGGACAAGGTAACCGCCACCAACTGCCCGAGGAAGCCACGTCTCCGGGTGCTGAATGTGCATCACCTGCGCATCGGCAAAAATTGCAATCGGGTCCGGCAACGCAGCATGACTTCGTCGACGCAAAACCTTAATCCAAAAGTTGTCGCCTTTGTCCCGTGCAATCTGCTGGAGCAAAGTTAGTGTATCAGCGTCCTTTTCACCCATGATTTTCCCCTCCGAAAAAAAGAAAGACTACGACTTCGAACGAATGCGGTAACCCGCCATGAATTCGCCAATGGCCCGAATGGCCGAGGCTAACGTCTGTTGCACCCCTAGAATTGCGCTCGGCGTCAACGCAAGGGTGCAAGCACCGCACGTGGGGTTACTCTCATCATCCGCGGAAGTCACAATGAAAAATTGACAAGCTGGCCCCTGACACCCGACGGCGTCGCCCTGCGATTGTTGCGATGGGGATGCGCCTGCGAAATTGACGACGCGCGAGGCTTCAGCCCGCAAGCCAGAAATCGACAACAGTGGACACATTTTACCGTGAAAAGATTGCCGCAGAGCTTCTTGAGCGACACTCGCTTTTTGTTGGTGTTCTTTCGGGATCGAATTCGTCTTCGACGGTTGCTGTTGTTCCGTTTCCACTTCTTTCCCCCTCCTCCATCAGCCCGCCAAACTTCGCGAGCAAAAAATTTGACCCGCAGGTGAAAAACGCTAGCCCTAGCGGATTGGCGAAAGTCGTGCGCAAGTGCGCAAAACCATAGAGAAGCCCAATCCAAAACCCTAAGCACGCGGGGCACTCGAGCAGGTCTAACAGCGTGTGGACTCCCCACCTATTGGACTGCCCCAAGACAAGCCGAAGCGGTAGTGACACTCTCGAATGGCCAACGATGTATGCCAATCCAAAAGCCGCCAAAGTGTAGACGAGCACACCCGTCATTTTTTAACCGTCGTCACGACGTAAACCAATGCCCCCAACCCGACTACCAAACCCGTCAGAACCCCTGACCAAAAACCAAAAGTCGACTTCGACTCGATTGTTTCTGCCTTCAACTTCGCATTCTGGTTCTGCAATTCGGTAAGCCTAGCCCCCGTGCGCAACATTCGAGGGCCTGAAAGCCACCACCCTGGCCCCAACATTCCGCCATCGGGCTTCTTCGCTTCGGTGACGGCAAACACCCCCGCGTCAACGTCCGAAAAGGGGGCGTCCAAGGCCATCCCACCATCTATAGTAAGGAGGACTGCGAGAAAAACCCCCATCATGGTGTCTTGGCCACCGCTTCCGCCGCCGACTTCTCATCCGTGGGGACTTCCGCAGAAGCGTCCTTCCCCATCTTGGCAATTCCTCGAGAAACGCTGTACGCGCCTGCGCCACCAAGAAGAAGCCAAGTCCCCTTCTCAATTAAATCGTGCTGTCCTTTGAAAGCGCCAATTCCAATAAGGATGACGCCAAGCACTGCAAGCACCACGTTCAAACGAAACTCACTGGACAACATCCCGGGGGTAATTCCGAACATGGAAAACTCCTTTTTTATTTACGGCCTTGGGCCGTGTTCATGATGTTGTCGAACACACTACTACCCATCTTCTCGGCGTCCAGGTCTTTCGCCACCCACAAGCCATCAGGAGATGTCGGAGTGCAAACATCAGCGGGGCATCCTCCCGTTGGGTACACAATGACCGGATCTTTATTGATTTCAGTGAGTGGCCGGCAAACACCCAAAACCGACAAAGCGTGCTCAACATCCATGTCCCCATCCAACGCTGCATGCCGGTCGGAAATTTTGGCATTCTCAGTTTCGAGTAACGCCGTGCGAATGCCGTTGAGAAGTTTCCTCTCCTCTATAGAGGTAGCTGGATTACTCCAATGGATGTAAAGCTTCCGCCACGCGCGTCTGTCGAAGTTCCTGCAACTGATGCATGGGTGTCGGGCCTGCTTAGCGGCCTCGCCTACGGTAACGTCGTAGATGATTTCGCCTTTGACGGCCCCTATCTGTTGATTTGTGCCTTGCATCCCCGTAGGGAACTCAGTAACAAGCACACGCTGGGCAGGTTGCTGTTCCGGCTCAATCCTCTCGCCAGTTGGCGCGTAAGGGCCAGTATGGACCCGTAGCAGGTCCGCTTTGATTCGCATGGATGTCCCCCTCCGAAAAAACTCTTACCGTGATGCTGCTGGTACTTGCTGCATCTCCAACTTCGCCGTTTCATCCATCATGAACGCGATGTCCTTAAAAGCCCGCCCAGCCTGATTAAGCGTCCAAATTCGAACTTCATGAAACGCAGCTCGCCGAGCTTCTGCCATTACCCCCGCTTCAGGAGTAACAGCTAAATACCGAGCGAGAATGTCTAGAATTGCTCTACCCTCCGACGTAAAGCCTTCCATAAGCATGTATTGCCGCAACGCAGGGTCAATCGCCTTTGGGATAGTGATTCCAACATGACGTTTTGGATGTAATGTTTCCAATGAGAAACCCTCCTAGCTCAAGGCGGGGATATCAAAGCCAGCGCCTCAGAAAGTTTTTCACGCACTTGCGCGACACCCAACACCAAACCCTCACGAAACGCCGCCGCACGAAAGGCTAGCTCAGGGTTGGTTGTCTCATCCCGCAATGCCAGTGCGAGCAACATTCGAAGGGCTTGTGACAATGTCATATTGTTGAGCTGCATGTATTTCTGTAGCTCCGTGCGTGTATTTTCATCCAAACGCACGCCAATGTGTTGCGGTACGGAGCCCATATTGTGCTACGTTAACCCCCCTAACACACCGTATCCTCTATGCTGCCACGTTTTAACTGTCAACCAAATTTCATTATCGCTTGGCGGTTATCAGACGTTCTCTTTCGTACTCCGCTTCCACTTTTGCCTGTCGGTAGCGATGTTCCGACTGCACCCATGCAAGGATGGACTTCGTCGCTGCCGCTTTGTCGGAGCAGTACAACTGCGCGGGGCGCCCCATTTTAGGAGGCCTTCGCTTGCCAGCGAGCATCAAGTGTCCTCTAAGGAGGAGTCTCTCAATTTCATTTCTGCTGGCGGGGCCAGTAGGCTTTCGCCCAAGGTGGGTTGAAAACTCAAGTATTGTATGGGGTTGCGCAAAAAACTTCAGAGTTTCCTCATCTTTACCTATCTGCTCCGCTATTAGAGGGGCCCTCCTCATATGGACTTCTTCGAGAGGCTCCGGGTTTTCACAGAAAATGGAGACTGTCCCCCCTTCCCCCGCGTCATTGGCCAGCCCGTGCAACGGGATTCTCTTTTCAAAAAGAACGCCTTCACGGACCCACTGACGCAACATGAGGTAGATGTCCTGTCGCAACAACAGGCGGTGCATTTCAACTTTTTGGCCCGCCGCGGAGCGATTCAGGCTTGGTAAAGGGAACATAGTCTCAACTCCTGGACCTTTCACGAACGCCAAAATCAATCCAAAAAAGCGTGAATGTACTCATATATATCCAGGTTAAGAACTGTTTGCCACCCCAAAGTTAAGAACTCACACACTTTGCATTAAAATCATGTGTAGACTTTAATCTACACTTTGACAATTAAAACTTATGAGCTTCAATTACACGGTAACGGTTTACAGTGTACTTGTAGAAAATTTCGATTCGAACCAAGGGGCGTTTTTGGGTGTTTTTTAATCAAAACTAATGGTGAAATCGCTATTTCTGCAGTTTTCGCTAGTCGAAACGCAAAGTTGCGTAAAACTACTGAGACACGGACAGAACTCGGACAAACACTGAGACAATTTGCAACCATTTGAAATTACTGCAGAAAACACTATATTTTATTCTATTGTCTTAGTGTCTTAGTAAAAACTCATATAAAGAGATAAGAGAAATAGAGAGACAAAAAGAAGAGTGTAGTATAAGTACTACTGGTAGTAATAGTGGTAGAAATATATAGAAGAATAGAAAGCCATGTTTTACTAGGTCATGCTGAGACAAACTGCAAATAGTTTAGCAATTTCAACGTGATGTATGGCGTTTACGTGGTTTTCATGCTAAAAATCGCACTGAGACATCGTTTTTTACCCTGAATCTGGGGGGGTAAACCCCCCACCCCACTGCATAAAACGCCAAAACGTGTGGGGGAATCTCCTACCCCGTTGTGAAAAAGCGCCAGAGGTAGGCCTGGCCAAGGATGGTCTTTCTCTAGGCCCGCCATCCGGCGAAAAATGTGAGGAAGCGCATTTTTTGGTGTTGACAGTGTGCAACGCGGTTTGCTAGGTCACCCATCGCGCCTGAAGAACAAGAAAGGGCAAAACGCTGATTCGAACATGTCAAAAATTTCCCCCACTTTGCGGTTTTCAACCGCACCCCCTCCGAGCGACAAAAGTTCGTCGGCGAGCTAGATTCGTCTAGCTGCCTTTTTCTTGCTTTTGGCGCATCGCTCGTGAGGGGGGTTTTTTCCGGATTGAGGTACTCGTGGACGCTACGACGTGGCGTACGTGTGTGTCGCTCTACAGGCACATGAAATCCTCGGAAGTCGTAGAAGTAGTGGAAATTGAAGGCCTTAGCGGTCTTAGCGAGAGATTAGGCCGACACCGTGATGCGTCGTGTTCAACAAAAACTTGCGTGGGGCAAAAGTGCCCCGGAAAAGATGGACTTGGGTGGACTGCTGGCCTGGTGCCCCTAGGTTCGACCAGGCACAACAAAAACGTCAAGAGCCTGGGTTTGCTAGCCCTAGACTTTGATTCACGCCCACGAGCCCGAGCAGACGCCTTGCTGGGCATTTTTCAGGACTCTGGTCTAGTCGTCCAAGTCCACTCTACGCACCGGCATAAACCAGAGAAATGTTATTTTCGAGCAGTATTCCCGCTTGCAAGAGAAGTAAAGCCCAGTGAATTCGAGCTTTTGTGGCAGGCTGTCGTCGGGCATTTTGATATCCTGCACGATATCGACCCTTCCGCAAAAAACGTTGCACGTCTGTTTTTTATGCCGAGCTGCCCTCATGACGGGGAACGCTTTGCGCATCAGTTCGGCGCTAAACTGCTGAACCCCGACGAGTTCATCTCAGAACATGTTTTGGCTTCTCGTACGGCCGAGCGAGCAAAAATTGCTCTTGCAGTGGCCGCCCCACCGCCTCCCGCCGAGAATGGTCAAGTCGACCTAAAAGATTTGCGTCGTTTGCTTGTCTATAGAAATCCGCAGGAAGACCCATTCGGTGAAAAGGCTGAACTTTTGCGTCGAGTGAAGTTTGGAGAGTCGCTTGCTGACAAACCTGGTCGTAAGACAGTCATTTTTAGTGGTGTTGCGTTGTATGGGCGAAATGGTTGTGTTTACCGTGCCGCCAACCTAGTTGCTATGCAATTGCCTTTGCAGACAACGTTCGAGATCGTGTCGGAGTTGATGCGTGAGTCGCTTGCGAAGATTCCGCAGTATGAAGACGATGACGAAAACGAGGCCATCGGTTTGGATTGGTGGCTTGAAGTTGCAAAACGGGGCTTTGATAAGACAACATCTTGGCGTCAAGAAGAGTTACAGCGGCATGATAGAGTTACCAACCAGCTTCGTATACGTGTCCAAAAGAACGTACGCCAGTCTTCTGGGCAACCATCACAACCAGCGTTGCCGCTTTCTTCGGAGTCGGATGGGGAACAAGAACCAGAACCCCGGCACGATGTAACAGTGGGCGCAGATGACCAGCATTGGCGGCCAACGATGCTATATCAGGTTGATAAGACTGGTAATCCAAAGATTGTGCAAGTTGGTTCCAACGTTGAGATTATTTTAGAAAACCATCCTGCTTTCAAAGGACTGCTAAAATGGGATGAATGGGCAAGGGCGCCACGGTATTTTGGGAACGCTTTGAATACTGCTAAATGTACTAAAACAGATTCGATGATGACGGAGATAGAATATTTTCTTCAGCGTAACGAGGGAGTGAAACTATCCACGCTAGGGATAAGACAAGCAATCATTCACGTTGCTCTGGCGAATAAATACGACCCATTGAAAGAGCATCTTCTGTCGCTTACTTGGGATGGGATTGACCGCTATTCTTCATTTTTGGCTAAACGTTGTGGGGCAATAGATAGAACTGGCGTTCCTGGTTTTCTGGAGCTAGTAGGAACTCGTGCGCTTCTAGCGCGAATAGCTAGAGCTTTAAGCCCAGGGTGCCAGAATGACGCAGTGCTTGTATTAGAGGGTGATGAAGGAATTGGAAAGACGTCATTGGTTCGGGCTCTAGCAGGTGAGTGGGGTTCAGAATCTTGTCTTTCATTCGCGGATAAAGATTTGAAGTTGTTAGCCGCCAGTAAGTGGGTTATCGAACTTGCTGAACTGTCGTCACTTAAAAAGTCAGAAGTTGAGTTGATGAAGAGTTTCATATCTACAAAGGTTGATACATTTCGGCCGCTATATCACACCGATATGGGTGATTTCCCGCGTCGGTGTGTTTTCATAGGTACAACAAACGATGATGAGTATTTGGAACGTGGGCTTAACCGAAGATTTTGGCCGGTGCGTTGCGAAAGAATAGACGTTGATGCTGTTCACGCGGAAATCCATCAAATCAACGCCGAAGGAGTTTGGAGATTTATCAACAACCAAAAATGGTGGTTTCCAAAGGGCGAAACAGGCTTACACACAGCTCTAAAAAATAATGCCGCCGACCGCGTAAAACCGGGCTCCCAACATGACGAAGTTATTAGAAGCTGGTTTTTAGAGAGAGAGCCAAAATATCGACCTAAAGAAATTACTATCCTAGACATTGCGGTGCATGCGCTAGAGTGCCGCAAAGACCAAGTTGACCAGCATGGTGTGCCGCTAGGGAAAGCTTTGAAACGGCTAGGTTTTGTTAGGCGACGAAGCTCAGCTCCGGGAAGGCCTTTGGTCTATCGTACGCCGGCTTCTTTGTTAGATGCGCCGCGTACGGAGCTTAGCCATGGTCATCTACATTTGGTCAGTCTTGGTAATGGTGTTGCTGACGTAGATAGTCCCAATGCTGGTGTTGAAGAAAGCCTAAATACCGAGGAAGAAAGACCAACGAAACACTGAAAGATGGGGGTAGAGGGGGGACTTCTAGAAATGCAAACCGATGATGATTACCTGGGCCCCGCGGTGGACCCAGGCACGAGAGACTTGCGGTATACGTCCGTTAGTGCGGCGACTAAGTTCGATGTCGCCGAGTACGGAGGTTGCGAGCGACGGTGGTATTTTCGCTATGTCATGCGATTGAAAGAGCCGCCGAGCGCCGCTACTGAACTTGGAACGAAGATTCACCTGCAAATCGAGCATTACCTTAAAACCGGAGAAAACGGTTTGGGTGCTATTGCTAGAGCAGGCGTCTTTCCTATCCATTTGTTTCCGCAACCAGGGAAGGATTTGTTTGTCGAACAGAAGCTTAACGTGGATTTGTCCCTCGATTCAGACGGTGTGCCTTTCGTTGGCAAAGTTGACTGGATTAACCCCCGCGGGGTTTACGTCGCTCCCGATGGGCAACTCCTCGAAGACCCGCCTGGGACAATCGAAGTTGGGGACAACAAGACAACGTCTAAACTAGGCTTCGAGAAAAAAGGGGAGGACTTAGTTAACACGTTGCAGATGTCTGGCTATGGTTTTTCGGTGGGCCGTAGGTTTCCGGAGTTGAAATTCGTCCGGCTTTCGCATCTTTATCTCCAGACAAAAACGCCCAAGGCAAAAAAAGTTACCGCGCTTTTTCCACTTGAAACAGTTAAACGACGGTGGTACGAGGTCGCCCCTCTGATTCGGCGGATGAAGGGGGTCGCCAAAGCTCAGAGCTTCGAGGAAGTTTCCGGCAACGAAGAGTCGTGCAAGGCGTATAACAAACCCTGCCCATATCTTTCTTATTGTTTCAAAAATCCCATTAGGAGATTGCAAGTGTCCATGCTCAACAAGGCCCGTGCGTTGGTTTCAGGAAACAGAAGTGGAAACGGTGCAACAGAGGCGGTTTCGGTTAGCAGTATCCCAATGCCTATGGCCTCTACTCCAGCCGTCCCAGCACCGGTTACCAAAAAGTCTCTCATCGAAGACTTGAGTACCACGCCAGACAATTCAGGCATTCCGGCTTCCAGTGCGGTTCAGAATGCCGTTTATGCACTCCCCGGTGGCGTAACGGGGGCGTTTCTCTGCGCGACGGAACACCAAGGCACCAAGTATTCGTTTTCCACTGGTTTAGGGTTGCCTGTTCTGCTAAAACCAGAAGAGAGAATCTACCTCAAGCAAGCCGCGCAAAGTGTTGCAGTTGCCCTAGCGGCTCCCATTGCACCGCCAAGTGTTGTTGCTCAAGCAATTCCTCCGGCTTCTTCACCGGCCGTGGAGGAAAGAGCGCGAAGAGGTAGACCGAAGAAAGTCTCCGAGGAAGAAACGAAGCCTTCAACATCGGTTACGCCGACGTCCATTTCGACGACGCCGGAGCCGACGACAGAGCTTCGACTATTCGTTAACTGTATTCCAAACGGTGAGTTTGAGACGTTGGATAAGTTTGTTCTGGAAATGGCGCGCAGCATTGAGAAGCAATTCAACGTTGTGGACATGCGCTGTGCGACGGGGGAGTCGCCGCTAGCGTTTGGACGCTGGAAAGGCGTTGTTAAAGCGGTAGTTCAGAATGAGCCGCCCACTGGAACATTCGTTGCTTTCACTCGAGGTAATGAATTGACCGAAGCGGTGGTTGAGGCTCTTGGGCTTTTGTGCGGGCCAGGAAATCTCATTCGGGGGGTGTAGTGTCCGATGGAGGGCTTGACATCGCCGCTTCGAAAATGGAGCGGCGTGATTGGTTTGCCGCACTCGCCCTCATGGGGATGATTGTCGCTCAGTTAGGGGACGGCTCGAAGGCAACTTGGAAAGTTGAAGATTTGGCTGAGGACGCATTCTTGTTTGCTGATGCAATGGTGAAAGCGCGGAAAAGGAAGGAATGATAAAAACATGGGGTTTGTGTCCGCTGTGCTAGCGGTTGCTTTGAATGTCGCTCCAGACACGGGTTGTTCATGGCGTGACGCCGCGGCGAAGAAATAGGGTAACGCAAGAAAAGGAGGGGGACATTGGGATTGATGGATAAATTGCGCGCGGTAGCGCGACCTAGTTACGTCGCCCCGGACGAGTCCGAGTCTATTCTAGCTTCCGTGGCGCCCGTTTCCCGCGTGCGAAAGCTTTTAAGTCGCGGCACCGTTGGTTGGAGTCGTGACTTGGCGCGTGTGTTGGCCCTTCCACGTCGTACCAAGCCCGATTTAAACGTCATCGCCGAGGAAATGACACTTCGACTAAAGCGCCCCGAAGGTACCCAAAAACTGCGTCCAATTCAGGGTTGGGTTTTGTGGGAGGCGCCGCAAGTGGGGGGCCTCATCGGTGCCATTGGCGTAGGCGCGGGGAAGGAGTTGTGCGGCCTCCTTATGCCGATGGTGATGCCTTCCTGTCGGCGAGCGATGCTTCTCATTCCTGCGAGTCTCAAAATTCAGTTGCTTGAGCGCGATTGGGAGTTTTATGGACGGCATTGGAGACTTCCCAATTTGGCCGGTGGCTCGAAATTCGTCCCTGGAAAGCCAATGCTGCACATTGTCACCTATTCGGAGTTGTCTCACCCTAAGTCCGGTGTTGCCCTCCTCGAGCAAATTAACCCGGACTTGGTTATTGCCAACGAGGCCCATAACCTTCGAAACCGTTCGACTTCGAGGGGCCGTCGCACGCTTCGACATTTTGCCAACAACTCTGAGACGCGGTTTTGTGGCTGGAGTGGCACACTTTCTTCCGATTCCATCAAAGACGACGCCCATTTGATGGTGTTAGCGCTTGGGGAAAACTCCCCCGCGCCGTTGGAAAAACCGGCTTTGGATGAGTGGGCAGCGGCTTTGGACCCAAATTCAGGTGGGTACTTCTTCGAGCCGGGCAAACTGGTGACGCTTTGCAATCCAGGGGAGTCAGTCCGACTTGGTTACCGCCGTCGTTTCGTTGACACCAAAGGTGTTGTGGCAACGGAGGAAGGGGTGCTTGGGACTGCTTTGGTTTTCTACGAGCGGAAGGCTCCTCCCGTCCCTGACAGGGTCCAAGGTTTTTTACGCAAGCTTCGACGTTCGCCAGAAGAAGGCGGTTGGGTAAGGCCTGATGGGGAGGAATTGATTGACGCGCTTCGTGTTGCAGCTCATGCACGCGAAATGGCTTGCGGTTTCTACTACCGTTGGAAATACCCAAGGGGCGAGCCGAAGGAGTTGATTGACGAGTGGTTTTCAAGGCGCCAAAGTTGGAATCGCGAGTTGAGAGACAGGCTTAAACATCCTCGCGCGTACCTTGATTCACCGAAGTTAGCCGAAGACGCCACGCAGCGGTACTACAGCGGCGGTTGTGATGAGTGCCAACGTTTGCCGGAGATGCCCCATGCAAGGCTTTGTCAGACCGCTAAGGTACAACCGTTGTGGCATTCGACGAGTTGGCCAGCGTGGAGTGAAATCAAGGCAAGTGTCGAATACGAAGCCGAAGCGCAATGGGAGAGTGATTTTCTCTTGCAAGACGTCGCGATTTGGGCAAAAGAGCGCCCCGGTATTGTTTGGGTGGAACACAAGACATTTGGTCGGAAGCTATCGCAGTTGACGGGTTTGCCCTATTACGATGAGGGCTCAGACGAAAAGCAGAAAGCGTTACTCGCGGAGGATGGCTCGCATTCCATCATCGCGGGAGTGAAAGTTGTGCGCGATGGTTGGAATCTTCAGGGGGCATTTTTCCGGAACCTCATTGTCACGGTTCCAGCCAGCGCGTCGTTGATTGAACAGATGGTGGGCAGGACTCACCGTGAAGGCCAGAAGGAAGACGAAGTCGAAGTGTATTTGTACCGCCACACGGCGGAATTGGTAGGCGCGTTGGAGAAAGCGCGAGAACGCGCGCAGTTTATTTTTGAAACAAAGGGTACCCCACAGAAGCTTGTTTATGGTAGTTACGCTTTCAAAATCTGAAAACGCCCCATTCGAAAAATCAAACGGCTAACGGCTCGGATGGGGTGTTCCAGGTCTGCAGTAGATTTCGGAAAAAGTAGATAAAACGTTCAAAGGGAGCGGGGAAAACTAAAATGGCTATGAATAGAGCGCAGTTGCTTCGCGAAATTGCGAAGGCAAGTACAGTGTCCGGTGGAAACAATTTGCGTGATGGCCGAGGGCGATTAGCAATTAAGCGCTTGGCTTTGGAAGATGGTTTCAAAGGCACGCGGTTTACAGCGGACTTCGTGGTGGTTGGTAGTCAGAAAATCCCCGTTATGGGGATTAAAGCCGAGAAGACGCTGGATGTAGAGCCGAATCCACCGAGTTCCGAAGTGGGTTGGATTCAAATCTTCAATGATAAACATTTGTCGTCGCATGGGGCAGTTAAGACATTTGTTTTGGCGTTGTTTGGGGAGGCCGAAGCGGAAGTGTCGGATGATGATTTCATCGATACGTTGGATGAATTAGTCACCAAGAATTCAGCCCACGGGATGGTAATTGACTATGAGACGTACCGAAAGGTGACGAGGGAAAATGAAATAGAAATCGTCCTCCCCAAATGGTTTCACGTGGAACAGACATCCGAGGATGCCGCCAAAACTCGGGCGTGGATGGAATCGTTGACATTAGGCGCCGCTTCAACGCCTGTAGCAGCGAGTGCGGCGAACGCGTAGGGGAGGGGAAGGTGTTCGCGGCGGAACCGACACCGTTTCTAACCGGAAGTACACGCCTTCGTTGTCGGTAGCGTGGCTGTTGGATGGGGGCAACAGGCAGGCGCCTGCCTGTTGCTAGTTTTCTTGGGGGGACTGTCCATTGGAGTTTGACTTCAGTTGGGAGCCGCGACACGTCGTCGCAATAGACTTTGAGACATATTACGACACCGACTACACCCTTCGGAAAGTGACAACGGAGGGTTATGTTCGGGATGAGCGCTTCGAAACCATTGGCGTCGGGGTAGATGTCGACGGGACGGGCGCCGTTTGGATGGAAGAAGAGGATTTCATCGAATGGAAGGATGGCGTTGATTGGAAACAGTGCGCGATTCTCGCCCACCACGCCCATTTTGAAGGCCTCATTTGCTCGTACCATTACGACATCGTCCCCGGATTGTGGTTGGACACGATGTCGATGGCCAGGGTTTTCCATCGTGAAGTAAGCCTACGCTACCTGATGCAAGCGTGCGGCGTCGGTGAAAAGGGAATTGAAGTCGAGAAGGCCAAAGGAAAGCATCGCAAAGACTTCACGTCCGAGGAGTGGGCCCAGTATGGTGTTTACTGCCGCAATGACGTAGATGGCACTCGGGGCGTGTTCCAGGTCCTTTCCAAAGACTTTCCCGAAGTGGAGTTGTGGCTTATCGACACGACGATTCGCATGTTCTCCGAGCCTACGTTTGTCCTAAACGAGCCGCTACTGCATGACTTTCTCATCGAGGAAAAAGCGCGAAAAGCAGAACTCCTAGAACGAATCCAAGCCGACAAGTCGTTGTTGCTTTCCAACGACAAATTCGCCGCGATATTGGTTTCTTTGGGGGAAGACCCGCCAATGAAGGTTTCGAAGGCGAAGTCTAAAACGGCTGGTGAACGGGTGGAAACTTGGGCTTTCGCGAAGACGGACCCAGGAATGCAGACGCTTTTGGAACATGAGAACGACGCCGTGCGTTTCGTAGCCGAGGCCCGAGTGGCGTTGAAGTCGACAATCAACGAGACACGTGCGGAACGCTTTTTGCGAATGGGTCGAGATAACCAATCAATTCCAGTGTACCTAAAATTTGGAGGCGCGCATACTTTTCGGTGGTCCGGTGGCGACAGACAGAACATGCAGAACTTGAAGCGCGTGGCGCCTGATGGCAGTGGGGGCCAGCTTCGAAAAGCGCTTCGAGCCCCTCCGGGTAAGAAAGTGGTGGCGGGGGACTCGGCGCAAATCGAGGCTAGAAAGCTTGCATGGCTCGCGGAACATCAGACGTTGGTTGAAGCATTCGCGGCGCGACGGGATGTCTATTCTGAGTTTGCAACGGAAATTTACGGTAGGCCAATTGATAGGAGGAAGAATCCGGATGACTTCATCCCGGGCTTTGTTTCCAAAGCGGCGGTGCTTGGGTTGGGGTACGCAATGGGGTGGTATAAGTTCGCCAGCGAAATGCTGAAAGGCATCCTTGGTGGCCCTATTGTGAAGTTTACCCAAGCCGACGCCGATTCCATGGATGTGAGTGTTACGCACTTCATGGATGACAAGCGGCGATTGCGGCGCGTGGAGAAGATGCCAAGTCGCTTGCCACTTGAGGAACGGGTGATTCATTGTGCAGTGGCTAGGGCGATTGTCCTTCGTTGGCGGAACAAGAATAAGCCCATTCCCGCTTGGTGGACGCTGATGGAAGACGCCCTTGCTGCTATGGATGCTGGCGATGAAGCCGCTTTCGGGCCGGGGGAATGCTTGCAAACCGTTCGCCACGGGATTCTCCTCCCCAATGGACTCGTCATGCGTTACCCGGGTTTGGAATACCATCCGCGGCTTCGCGATGTCATGAAAGTTGAGGAAGACGACGAAGAAGATGAGGGGAACGATAGAGGGGGTTACACGTACTTAGGGGCGAATGCCGGTAGAGGCATTTCCCGAGTCTACGGCGGGCTACTGACGGAAAACATTGTCCAAGCGCTTGCCCGAATTGTTGTTGCCGAACAAATGCTTTTCATTGAGAAAACGTTCGGCTACAAAGTCGCGACGATGACGCACGATGAAATTGTGTTGATGGTGCCTGAAAGGGAGGCGCCGTTGGCTCTGGAACGTTTACTTGTCGTGATGAAAATGGCGCCGTCTTGGGCAAAGGGTTTGCCGTTGTCGGCCGAGGGTGGCATCGGGGATTCATATGGAGGAATCAAGAAATGAGCTGGCCTTTGTGGCGTTTGTATCCCGTTAAAGTTGGCGACTTCACTCCTATCAAAGGCGTTACCGCCATCGCGGAAACTGAGAAGGCTCTGCTTTGCGCATATGACGATGATGGTGACTCATTTTGGGTACCGAAGTCGCAGATTCATGACGACAGTGAAGTGTATGAGAAGGGCAACAAGGGAACGATTTTGGTTTCCAAATGGTGGGCAGAGAAAGAGGGGTTCGATGATTTGTGAGGCTCATATCGAGCGGCCTGACCCCTCTTGTGAGGAATGTTATCCGCCTCTGACAGTAGAGGGACTCTTGACTAAGCTTTTGCAAGTCAAGCAGAGGGCCGGCGAGCGTGAACTTCAGTTTAGTCGCCTGTTGGAGTCTCTAAGACGAATGACTAGCCGCTACCAATGCACTTGTTCCTCGTCTCTGGAGGTTATCAACGTTTCGTGCGTTCGATGTCAGCTAGACGAGATTGTGAAAAGAGTAAAGTAGGGGGGTTTCATGCTGGAGAGATTGGCATTTGGCGCGTTGCATAATCAAGTCGAGTTGTTGAGAGATGAAGCAGAATTGCGGGCTCGCGTGAAGCGCCAGATGGACGAAAAAATTCTTCGGTGGATTCGAAGCCAGGGAATGCCCATCGCTGAAATTACTTTGGCGATGATTACCCGTCGTTTTGGCGTGGCCCGTACGAGGGCAAAGTATCTGCACGCCGTTGCAATGAGTGGGGAAGGAAAATGAGGACGGTGGCGGTAGACCCTGGCAAGTGGGCATGTGGGGTGGCGGTATTTGATTCTGAGACACTAACTGATGCCTGGTTGTCTATTAGGGCAAAGGACCAGGATTGGCCTGTTATGGTAGGGAACGTTATTAGACGGACTTCGGTGCTGATGACTTCCGCGTTGATTTTGGAACTTCAAAAAGCGTATGCCGGGGGGAAACAGGAGGCCGACCCAGCGGACTTAATCCAGTTGGCAATGATTGTTGGCGGTTTTTATTACGCTGGCAGTGCGTCGTCGAACAACAGGGTTCTGGGGTACTTTCCCTATGAATGGAAGCGCCAGTTGAACAAGGAGCAAATCATTGAACGGGTTAAGTCTCGACTGGCGCCGGGTGAGTTGTCGAAAGCGGAGTTAACGGGGGCGAAGACGAAGGACCACAACATTTGGGAAGCCATCGGCCTTGGACTTTTTCATTTGGGCCGATTCAGCCCAAAACGGGTAATCGCGCGATGAAGGCTAACTGTGGGTGTCGCGGTGGCGAATTGCATTGCTCCCAGTGTGGTTGCAAAGTGTTTTCCGGAGAGCCTCCCGATTACCCTGGAGGGTTATGCACGGAATGCTTACTTTGGGGTGCCCTGGAAACCAAAGACGCCGGAACAACAGGCATACGTGCAACAAAGAGGGCGAAAGCATGATGACCGCCGAGGATGAGATTCCAGAATTTGACGTTGAGGTGGTGGAGTTGCCGGAACTCGAGTTGAGCACCGATTTGGTCGGCCCTCGGAACTTGAAAGCCTTGGCGGAACGTTACCTCATCCTTTACGGAGAAAAACTGGAAGCGGCCAATCGCGGCAAGCCAGGTTACGCAATTGAGGAGCTTTGCCACTTAATTACCGTTTGGCAGGCGGTTGAACTCAAGGAGTACAATTGGGAGAGACTTACGGACGATGAGAGGGCAGAGGTGTACGAGGCCATCATGGATAAGCTATGGCGACTGAAGGATTGACGTACTTCGAAGTTGAGCCGACCTATTTTTCAGTTGTTTCTTGGCGTTCTACACCCGATGCGGTGAAACCGACTGAAGTCCATTTGGCGGTGGAAGTGGCGAATACCAAAATTCAGCGGATTGTCGTTAGGTTCAAGGGCCCAAACTCTTTGGATAAAATAATTGACGTGCTGAAGTCTCGCCGTGAAGAAGTATGGGGGAAACGGGATGATGACGTTTGAGGAAATAGGCGCGGAAGTGGGCCGTCTGGTGCAGGTGAAAAACCAGGCTTATGGGGCTTCATTTGCTCGTTCTGGGGAAATTTTTCGAATCCTCTACCCCAAAGGCATCAGCGTTGAGCAGATGGATGATGCTCTGGCGGTGGCCCGAATCGTCGATAAGCTTTTTCGAATTGCTTCCGATAGGGAAGCTTTCGGTGAGAGCCCATACCGCGACATTGTTGGTTACGGAATTTTGGGCGTGCACCGTGTAGAAAACGGCTGCCGCCGACGTGAAGAAAAATGCGTCAAATGCGGTGAGATGGTAGATGAACATGAAACAGTTACACTGAACGCAGAAGGTTGGTGTCGAGCTTGCTTTGCCGATTTTGCCGAGGCGCGGGCGCCCTCGTGATTATAGAGTACAGCGTCAGTGTGGAGTTGGGGGACAGTCTAGTTTTGCTCAGTGTTAGCTGTCCGCAAGGACTTGGTAAATTGATTGAGGGGGAGTCTATTCGCATACCGATGCCAGTGGTTTCTGTTGATAGGCTTATCGCTAGTCTAATCGAGGCAAAAGAATTCATCGATAGTTTTGGAAACCCTAAGGGGAAAGCATGAGCGAGAAAGTGGTAACCGAATGGGTGGATGCCAAAAACACTACCGGCATTGAGGTATACGCCGAGCCAAATGAGCGATGCGTCATTTTGGCTTTTCATAGCGACACAGCAGGTGTTTCGCTCAAAGTCCCTATGCAGATTGACGAAGCTGAGCAAGTTATTGAATTTTTCAAAAATGCTGTTGCAAATGTGCGAAAGATGCTGACTTGAGGGGAAAGATGCGAAAGCGGATGAAGTTGGTAAAATTCGGTGCTGAGTGGTGTGGCCCCTGTAGGAGTATGGCCCGGGCGGGGACATTGGAGAAATTTGTTAAGGCGCATCCTGACATTGGGTTAGAGGTAGTGGATGTTGACGTTGACTCCAAACGCGCCGATGAATTTCGAATTCGAAGCATTCCTACTTTTGTTTTTGTTGACTTGAGCAAAGAGGAAGGGATTTTGCACAAGGCTGCTGGAGCGACGGATGAAGCGGGGCTTGAGAAGATGTACAAAAAAGCTTCGAAAGCCTTGGAGGAGGAAGACGACGAAGACGACGAAGATGAAGATGACGGCAAAGACGAAGAGGATGATGAACATGATGAGGGGTGAGAATCCATGGCTCGAAAGTTCAAGTGTAAGGATGAAGCACTGCCTTCGGTCAGACTAGGGCTTGAGAAACAGTCTTGCTTACGTCGTGGTGGGGAGAAGTTAAGTACCCCTGCGTCCATCGCGGCCTTTGTCCGAGAACATTACGGTTGCAAGCCGCAAGAAGTTTTCCTTGTACTTTCCCTTAACGCTAACAGCGAGGCTATTTACCTCCATGAGGTAAGTCTAGGGGGGTTGTCGGCAACGCCAGTTGACCCGAAGGTGATTTTCGCAGGGGCGTTGCTTGCCGGGGCAACGGCCATCGTGCTAATCCACAACCATCCAAGTGGCTCATCGGAGCCAAGCGCGCATGACACGACGGTAACTCAACAATTGGTGAAAGCTGGGGAGCTTCTCACTATCCGGGTGTTGGACCATGTCATTGTTACCAGGGGAGAGCCCCTTACCTATGTTTCTTTCGCCGAAAGAGGGCTTATGCCCGGTGCGCCGCGTCCGTTTTTGGGTGATGAGACTCCACCAGTGGAGGTTGTGAAGTCATGAATCCTCTCTTTGAGCCTCCTTCAGTCTTTGGAAATCATAGCCTGTTTCTACGCCAAGAAGGCGATGGCGATTCAGCTTTCGAATCAACAAGCAGAAAAGTAGAGGGATGATGCAATGGGGGAATGGACGCATTCAATTTGTGAAGGCTGCTGGGGTCGAAAGTTCCCGGGGCGGCGGCCGGTTACGGTTATCAGCTCGGAGCTGGTGACGTGTTGTTTTTGTGGTTCGAAAACGGGTGGTGGCATCTACATTCGTGAGAATCCTAAAAATATGAGTCTTAGGGGCTGTCGTGGCCGCCACACGGTGCCCAATATGCCGCCAGCGCAAGCCTGAATTTTTTATGGGGGAGTACCATGGACGTCGATGCGATTTTGAAAGCGGCGTTGTTTACGCCGGGGGCTAAAGGACGGTGGGGATTGCCCGTCATTTTCATTGGGCCTCCGGGTAGTTCTAAAACCCAGCGTGTGGAAACGTTCGCCAAACACCATGGCTTGCATGCGGAAGTCCTCATTGGTTCCATTCGTGAGCCGACGGACATAGGGGGCTTGGCCCGGTTAGAGGACAATCATTTCCGGCTAATGCCCCCGGTTTGGGCTAAGACACTTGGTGAGAAAAAGCACGGTGTGGTTGTTTTGGATGAGTTAAATTGCAACGTCGCAGCTATGCAAGCGGCCATGTTGCGTTTGGCTACCGATGGCGCGGTGGGTGAGTACATGCTTCCCCCCACCATTCGGATTATCGCCATGATGAATCGAGTTGAGGAGGCGGCTGGGGGATGGGATTTGAGTCCACCGTTGGCGAACCGTTTCGGGCATTTGAACTGGGACGTCCCCAGTGTTGCCGATTGGTCTTCATGGCTTCTAAGCGGCGCCGAGGAGCCTGAGACGAAACAAACTGCGGCGGATATTGAAGCTTGCGTTATGGAGGAATGGGATGCCCATTTCGCCAAAGCCAAAGGCGTCGTGACGAGTTTCCTACGGGCCAAGCCTGGTTTACTTCACAAGATGCCCCCGCCGAATTCCCCGGATGCGGGGAAAGCGTTTCCAACGCCGCGCAGTTGGGAAATGGCAACTCGCGCTATGGCAGGTGGTACCTTGCACAAACTGGCGTTAGGCGATGCCCAACTTTTCGTGGCGGGGTTTATTGGGTTGGGCGCGGCAAGTGAGTTGTTTAGTTTCATGAAAAAGCTGGACTTGCCTAATCCATCCGACATTTTGGATGGGACGGTGGTATTCAAGCACAATCCCAAGCGCCCGGATGTCACCCTGGCGGTGTTGTCTTCCTGCGCGGCATTGGTGGTGCCCGCTACGGCGCCGCAACGGGCTCAGCGGGCGGAAGTCCTTTGGGACATTACGAATAAGGTGGCTGACGACGCGGCGGATATTTCGGTTCAAGCCGCGATGGCTTTGGTGCAGTGTGGGTTAATTGTCGGAAAGCCTGCTTTGGAGGCAATGACGAAGTTGCAACCCATTTTACTAGCGGCTGGGTTTAGCCGAAATGCTTTGCTCCCAAAAATGTCAACTTTTGCCAAAACTCTTTGAGAGAAAAAACGTGAGCGAGCGCCCCATCATTACCCCTGAAGTCTTTGACACCGTCATGATGCTTGGGGGTGATTTAGAGGCGGTTTTGAAGGAGTACTCTTTCAAGGGGGCCCAACTTCCAGCGACGAGTATTATGCACGATTTTAATGGCCGGAAATTAGGCCCTTTGGATTTTTCCGGTGCAATACTTGGGCTTACAACATTGCGTAATTTCGCGGCTGCTGGCTCGGATTTATCTCATGTCATTCTAAAAGCGCATTCAACGCTGCGTGATGCATATTTTCCCGGTTCGGATTTTCGTTATGCAGATTTGCGTCTATGCTACATAGGCCCCGCTAATTTTAGCAATTCAGATTTGCGAGGGGCTAACTTCAGTCAGGCTGTCTTTAGTCACGTCGACTTTACCGGCGCGGACCTTCGTGGGGCCAAATTCACAGACGCGGATATGTCCTCCCCTTATGTTATCAAGAATACCAAGATGGACTACGCATGCAAGCGTTGCAAACATCCGCACTCGCTCTGCACGTTTCGGGTTCCGGGTGAAATTCTTTCAGTCTGTATGAAGTGTAAACAATCTACTCGTACGCCGACTCTCGTTACGGTGACTCCAGATGAACGCCAATAACTGGTTCGCCGCGGGGCGATTAGCCGCTTGCATTAAGATGCCATATTTTGCTTCGGCCGTTTTAGGTTTGGTGCCCCATCAGATGCCCAACATTGGCACTATGGGAATAACCGACACCGGAGTTTTGTATTGGGACCCGGCATTGGCCATCAAGTGGACGGTGGAAAATTTGGCCTGGGTGCTTCTCCATGAAGCGGAACACTACCTGCGAGAGCATGGCAAACGGGCCAAGCAGGTAAACGCGGAACCTAGTCTTTGGAACATCGCCACAGATGCAGAAAATAACGACGACTTGGTCGCCGCTGGCGCGGCGTTTCCCAGGTTTACCGACGGTGATGGCGTGCCAAAAGCCTTTATCGGCACGCCGTCGGGAGTCACCCCCACTAGCATCGGCTGTAGGGATGGGAAACTCGCCGAGGAGTATTACGTCCACCTCAAAACCCATGTGAAAATTATCGACATCGCCATTGCTGGTTTTGGCAAAAAGGGTAAGAAATGCGGCTCAGGCGCGGGGGCCCCGAATCCAGACATCGAGGGGCAGATTCCCAAGGAGTTAGACAAAACCGAGATTGACCAAGCCCAAATTAAACAGGAAGTCGCTGAGGCCATTCGACAACACATTAAAGACAGGGGCACGGTGCCCGCTGGGTTGAAACGTTGGGCGGATGAGACGTTGGGTGCCCCCCGTGTCCCTTGGCAACAGAAGTTGGCTCGGGCTTGTAGGCGTGCCATCGCCTACCGTTCGGGTATGGGCGATTACCGTTATGACAGACCTTCCCGTCGCCAAAGCGCCTTTGGTTATGGGACGGGCAGCCCCGTTTTTCCCGCGCTACGGGCCCCCATTCCAAGATGCGCCGTCATCATCGACACGTCAGGCAGTATGGGGGAGGCAGAGTTGCAAACGGGCTTGGAGG
>Ga0334722_10001295_pt1 | contig 32074 bp, 28 predicted proteins | sample C3_bottom_MG_FD_207210 | JGI IMG/M metagenome (GOLD analysis project Ga0334722, IMG submission 207210) | Sediment microbial communities from Yellowstone Lake, YNP, Wyoming, USA - C3_bottom | ecosystem: Environmental > Aquatic > Freshwater > Lake > Sediment | place: USA: Wyoming | collected... | reverse complement strand
GCACCGCGTCCGCCTCGCGTCCTTTCGATGGCGCGGTCACGATGGGCGCGAGCGTGTCGACGATCTTCGAATATTGCCGGCGCGACTCGAACACCTGCGCCAGGGCATGCGCCCCCGAGGTGCTGGTCGGGCTGATCGCGAGAATCCGCCGGGCCGTAGCTTCGGCTCCGTCGAGATCGTCGAGGAACCGTTGCGCTCGAGCCAGCAGGTACAGCGGCCAGGTGGCGTTTGGAGTGGTCTTCGTGACTTCAATCAGCAGATCACGTGCGCGCCTGGCCCCGGCGGTTTCTGGACGATTCAACAGCGCGGCAGCCCACCTCGTCTTGAGATCGCCATCGCGAGGACTCTGTTCGGAGGCCTTCTCGTACGCCGACGCCGCTTCGGCGTAGCGCTGTTGCTTGTCATACGCTTCGCCGAGCGCGCTATAAAAGGAGGGCTCCTCCTGGACGGCGTCTTTCAGCAGCGCGATCGCCTCGTTCGGCTTCCCCGCCGTGTTGTACGTTTCGGCCAGCAGCGCGACGCCCTGCGGCAGCCAGGGACTGTCGGCCAGCAGCTGCTTCAACGTGGAGATGCCCTTGTCGTAGTTCTGGTGCTGGAGGTACATGCGGCCCAGGGCCAGACGAATCCCGATCGTCATATCGCTCTGGCTGTCACCCAGCGCGGCCTCGAGGTGGTCGACTGCCTGCTGCCAGGGCGAAGGGCCGCCTGCCGCGGCACCGGCCTCAGAACCGCGCTCCGCCATGTCGGCGTAGATCATGCCAAGCAATCGATGTGCGTCCCAGTTGTTGGCGTCCAGCTTCAGGGCAGCCTCGGCCAGAGCAATGGCCTCCTTCATCTGACCCTGCCTGGCGTAGAGCTCCGCGAGTACCGATGGGACGTGCGAGGAAGCAGGATCCAAAGCCATCGCCCGGCGCAGCGCCTTGATGGCTGCAGCACTCTCGCCATCTGCGGCAAGCCGTCGGCCCGTCATGAACTGGTAATAGGCCTCGGCGGTGGCATCGTTGGTCGTCGCCGGGACGTCAGCCTGAGATCGCGCCGGAGCCTGCTTCGCCGGCTGTGCGGCCTGCTGAAGACGGTCGAGCCGACCGTCGATTGCCGCCGGATCGGCGACGCCAAGTACAACGGTCACAATCAGATGAATCACAGATCGATTATAGTGGCTACAAAACCACTCCCGGAGTGGTTTTCGGAACAAGCGATGCTGACTGACGAAAACCACTCCGGGAGTGGTTTTCTCCTGGGGAGGAGACTGCTGATGCCTGTCAACCCGGAATTGCTGGAAATCCTGGTCTGTCCCGCGTGCAAGACGTCGCCTGTCGTGCCCGTCAACGAGGGCGCGGGGCTCAAGTGCCAGGCGTGCGGCAGAGTCTACCCCGTCAAAGACGACATCCCGGTCATGTTGATAGACGAGGCGACGATCGAAGGCCAACCCAGCCGGTCGTGAGGCAGCGCTTTCTGAAGATCCTGTTGATTCGTCTGCGCCTGATTGGCGACGTCGTGCTCACGACTCCGATTGTCAGAGCACTGCGTCGGGCCTACCCGGAGGCGAGGCTCACCTACCTGGTCGAACCCCAGGCCGCGCCTGTCGTCGAGGTCAACCCTCATCTTGATGCCGTCATCGTGGCCCCGCTGCTGGCGGGATTCGCACGGTGGCGCGCCGACATCGCGCTGGGTCTGCGCCTCCGGCGCGAACGATACGACATGGTCATCGACTTCCATGGTGGCCCCCGGAGTTCTTGGCTGACGCTGGCAGCGGGAGCGCCCGTCAGGGTCGGCTACGCAGTGGTCGGTCGGGGATGGATGTATACGCAGCAGGTCGCGCGTCCGCGCGGACACCGCGAGCGGCACTCGGTGCACAACCAATGGGATCTCGTCGCTGCGGTGGCGCCATCCGCTGCGCCATTGACGCCGGCCGCTGATCCAGTGGAGATGCCTGAGCAGCCTGCGGCGTCCGTCCAGGTCGTTGCGAGATTGCAGCAGTTGGGATTCGAGCGTGATGCCGAGGTGATTGTCGTGCACGTCGGCGCGGGCAACGACTTCCGGCGATGGCCCGAGGAGTCGTTTGCGGAAGTCGTCGCTCGGTTGTCGGCGGCGCGGCCGAATCGGCGTATCATCCTGACGACCGGGGCCGCGCAGGCCGAGCGGGCCGAGACCGTCAGGCGCCTGGCCACCGCGCTCGGAGTCGGCTGCGACGCGCTCGCGGTCGCGTGCGACTGGAGTCTGGCGGAGATTCGGAGCCTGCTGGGCCGGGCCGCGCTGTTTGTCGGCGGTGATAGCGGCCCTGCGCATATCGCGGCCACGACGGGTGTGCCCATGGTCGTGCTGTACGGGCCGACCACGGCGGCAGTATGGGGCCCCTGGCGCGATCCGGCGCTGGTGACAGAGATTGTGGATAACGGGCCGCTACCCTGCCGTCCCTGCGATCAGCGCACGTGCGAGCCAGGCGACTTCCGTTGCCTTCGGGGGATCGGCCCGGGAGCCGTTGTGTCGGCCGCCGAGCGCGCCATGGATCGCGAGCGAAGCGCGAGAACGTTGAACCGAACTGTATGAAGCACGTGCGTCTGGAACAGGTGGCCGTCTGGTCGCTCTACGGATTGGTCGGAGCGCTCCAGTGGTCGATCTTCGCAGCCGAAGTGCTCGTGGCGGCGATGGCGCTCTGCTGGATCGCGCTGATGGTCCGGGGCCGTGCCCGCTTCGACGCGCCGCCGTTCTTCTGGCCGCTCCTCGCCTACGCGGTGCTGACGCTGGTGTCGGCGGCCTTCTCGGTTGATCCAGCTGCGAGCATCGTCGACTGCAAGCAGCTGCTGTTGTTTGCCATCGTGCCGGCCACGTACGAGATCGCGAGGGCCGGCCGCGCACGCACCGCCGGCACCGTCGCGATCACGCTCGGGGCGGCAAGCGCCGTCTACGGCGTGATGCAGTTCGGCATCCTGCACTACGACAATCTCGGCCTGCGCCCGCGAGGCACGATGGGCCACTACATGCAGTACTCGGGACTGCTGATGCTGGTGACCACCGCCGCCGCCGCGCGAGTGCTGTTCGACACACGTAACCGCACGTGGCCATCAATCGTGCTGCCGGCATTGGTGGTCGCGCTGGCGCTGACCTTCACGCGCAGTGCGTGGGTGGGCACGGGCGTGGCCGTGGCCATGCTCTTCCTGATGAAGGACCTTCGCCTGCTCGGTGCGCTCCCCATCCTGCTGGCTGTCTTTTTCGCGGTGGCGCCGCCTCAATTGACCGAGCGCATGTACTCCGTCTTCGATCTGAAGGATCCCACCAACCGGGACCGGGTCGCGATGCTGCGCGAGGGGGCCCGCATGGTGGCCGCCAGTCCGCTGACGGGGATGGGTCCGAACATGGTGGAACACGTGTACGTCCGCTTCAGGGATCCAGAGGCGGTCGAACGAGTGAATCCCCACTTGCACAACGTGCCGATGCAGATTGCCGCCGAACGCGGCCTGCTCGCGCTGGGGGCCTGGCTCTGGTTCGTCGGAAGCGCCGTGATCGGCCTTGTCGCGATCATGCGCCACGGTCGATCGAAGGTACTCGCCGCAACGGGTCTCGGCGCGATCGCCGCGATGCTCGGCGCCGGGATGTTCGAACACAATTTCGGCGCGTCCATCTTTCTGATGTTCTTTCTGGTGCTGCTCACGCTGCCGTTCGCCGCCGAACGACCAAGGCTGTCAGCGCCCGCCGATCAGCCGAAACCGTAGATTGAGTGGAATCACCGTGATGACCTCTGTTCTATCAGCCGCCCGAGCCCGCGAGTTGGTCGCCCGCTTTGGAGAGACCTCGGTGCTGATCGTGGGCGACGTGATGCTCGATCACTTCGTGGTTGGCCGCGTGAGCCGCATTTCACCGGAGGCGCCGGTTCCAGTGGTGGAGTTCGATCACGATGAGTATAAGGTGGGAGGCGCAGGCAACGTCGCCACCAACGTCCGTGCTCTTGGCGGTCTGGTCGACCTGGTGGCGCTGACCGGTGAGGACGGTGATGCCGGCGTCCTGCGAGCCCAACTGAGCGCCTGCCACATCGGGTGCGACGGGCTTCTCGCCGATCCGACGCGGCGGACCACCACCAAGCAGCGGATCGTCACGACGCGCAACCAGCATGTGGCACGAGTGGACTACGAGAACGACGCCGACGCGGGCCCCGACGTCGAACGGGCTCTCATCGTTTGCGTCGAGGGGCACCTTCAACGTGCCAAAGTCGTCGTGGTTTCCGACTACCTGAAGGGCGTCGTCACACGGGGCCTGACCGCGACAATCGTCCAGCAGGCGCGAACGCGGAACGTGCCAGTCCTTATCGATCCCAAGATTCCGCACATCGACTATTACGTGGGCGCCACGCTCATCACACCGAACAATCATGAGGCCGAGGTGGCGACGCACATCCGCATCCGGACCGACGAGGATGCCAGGCGCGCCGGGCATGTGTTCATGGAGCGCGCGAGGTGTCTGGGCGTGCTCATTACGCGAGGCGAGCACGGCATGTCGCTCGTCGATCCATCAGGCGATCTGCATTTTCCGGCGGTGGCACGCGAGGTCGCCGATGTGACCGGTGCTGGAGATACGGTGATTGCGGCGCTCGCCCTGAGTCTGGCTGCGGGTGCGACGCACGCCGAGGCTGCTCATCTGGCGAACCACGCCGCCGCGATCGTGGTCGGCCACTTCGGCGCAGCCACGGTGACGCCGGAGGAACTGCTAAGCACGTTCTAGGACCGAAACCATCTGAGTTGACGCCTTTTACGCCGGGTCTTCAGACCCGGCCTCCAGTGCGCGGCCTCCGCCTCTTCACGCAGTGCAGCTGGGTCCTTCCGAATGCAGCCGCTCTTCCGAATGCAGCCGCTACTCCGAATGTAGGCCGGGTCTTCCGCCTTCGCGCAACGCTTCGGCGGACCGCCGTAGCCTTGGCGGAGGCTGGTCAGACCCGGCGACGGTACTACGGCACGATGCGGAAGGCCGTCAGGATCGTCTGTGCCCGCCCAGCCGACGTGAGTGTCAGTTCCACCACGTAGTCTCCTGGGGCAAGCGGCGCGAGGATCAGTGCCGCCGTCACGAACACCAGGCCACTCTCTTCCCGGCGGCCCACGGTGATTGGAACCGACAGCGGCCGCCCGGCGCGATCGAGCAAACGCGCGCTGCTCGATTCGATCGTCCCGCCTACGGGCAGATCCACGCGCAGGCGCTCCTGCCTCCGGAACCGGGTGTCGGCGGTGGCCTGATACGTCACGGCGGTAAATGGCCCGCGGCGCATCAGCAGCGGCTGGCCGGGCACAGATCCCGGCGAGACATCCATCGGCGGAATCGTCATGTTGAACGCGTCGCCGGCGGGAAGCGACGGCCCGCGCCAGGCAACCTTCAGCGTGTAGTCGCCGGCGGCGAGCGGTGTGTCGGACGGCAGGAGAACCATGAAGCTCCGGGAAACCGTCGACAGTCGCTGTTCCGCCGTCGCGATGGCGGCGCCGTTGCCCGAGGAAAGCGTAATCGTGGCTGTCCCACCCGCCTGCCATTCGAGCTGTCGTGCGGCAGCCGGATCGAGTTCGCCGACCACCCACACCAACGCGCCCGGTTTGGCCGATGCCGGGCCCTGCCATCCATAGCCGGTCCGCACATGCACCGCAGCGTCGAGTCGCACGGCGCCAAGCTCTCCCAGCGCCACAGTCAGTGGAACCGGCGCCGCCTTTGGCACTCCGGCGCTGTCCTTCGCGCGAGCGTCCAATTCGGCCTTTGTGGCCGCCCGATATCCGCGCCTCGCACGCACGTCCACGCCTGGCCGCTTCACCCGAACTGTGATGCGCCGGAACTTGCCGTCGGGCTGCCCATTCGTCGAGTAGTACGCCATGAGGTAGTAGCTGCTCATGTCGTCGGCGATGCGGCGCAGGTTGCTGGCGAAGTTGTTACTGTCGACGATCGCCACGCCGTCGGTGGCCGTGGCGAGCGAGAGAAGCGCGTCGCGCCGGTTACGGAACATCTTGTTCTGGGCCCTGGCGGCTCCAGACGGCTGGACGCCGCTGTCCGCCGCCAGGCCGCGCGGGTCGATAGGATAAAACGTTACGTTCGCGCGGTTGGCATCGTCGAGCATCTCGCGGAAGTCGCGCTCGTTATCCAGTTCCGCCAGCATCCGGCGGTCATCGTCGCACTGCTTCCGCCCGCGACCCAGCGCGTCGTCGGACGTGAGACGGCCGCCGACCGTGCCGATCCTCGGAACACTCGACTGGCCGTCGAGCGTGCGGACCAGCTGGTTGCTGGGCCTGTACAATTCCCACCCCTCGCTCACGACAAGCAGCGCCTTCCTGCCGTCGCGCAACGCCTGGAGACGAAGCACGACGTTGCGGAGGCCTTCGATCACGAGGTGTTCACGCCTCCTGGCGATCATTTCGGCAACCACGGCCGGCTCTCTGTCGTAGCACGAGAAATACATGCGTTCGGTGACGTCGAGGTCTCGATCGAGATCCTGGCGCTGCCACATGCCGCCGGTCATAAGAAACTCCTCGAACGACGACGGCCGTCGCGTAAAACTCAGCGACGCGGCCGACATTTCAGGGCGCATGATGCCGATGAGATCGTCGGCGCCAATGAGACCTTCGAGGAACCTCGCGAGGGGGCGGCCGAACCGGCTGTTCGCCGAGGCGGTCATGCCGCCCTTCTTGTTGTCGACGCCGCCGGATGAGGTTCCGGCCCCCACGCCTCCCGTCACCCAAACGGTCGTGGCGTCAACGGACGTGTGGTAGCTGTCAAGAAACAGGACAAACAGTCGGCTACGCGGGTCGGCCGCCGCATCGTTCGACTCTGCAATCGTGCTCAACTCCCGCCGTTCACTCTCTGGACCAGGCGGTCTGAATGTGATCCGTTCGAAGGTGTCGATCTTCTGCGGGACGCCATCTTCGAGGATCTCGAAGTCGGCCTGGGTCAGGTCAGCGACAATCTGCCCGTTCGCCGTGGGATAGGCATCCACGCGAACGTAGTTCGCAGCCGTGCGAAATGTCGGGTGCTGCGTGCGGGGATCCTGGGTGGACGCGGGAGGGGGCGTTGCCGATTGTGTGGCGACGAAGGCGACGGCCCCTGTCACCAGCCCCGCTGATACGAGCGCCGTCGACCTGGACCATAGCTTCATATCAGACCTCGTGTAGACGCCGGGGCTAGAGACTACGGCCTCGAGGCGGACAACACGGCGGCTTCGCTGAGTGCCGGGTCTAACCAGCCTCCGCCAAGGCTACGGCGGTCCGCCGAAGCGTTGCGCGAAGGCGGAAGACCACGGCCTCCACACAGACGGCACGCCGGCTTCGCTCAGTGCCTGAAGTGGCGCCTCCGCGTGAACACCATCGCGATACCGTGCTCGTCGGCGGCTGCGATCACCTCAGCGTCCTTGACGGACCCGCCCGGTTGTACCACTGCCGTGGCGCCTGCCGACACGATCGCATCGAGTCCGTCTCGAAACGGGAAGAACGCGTCTGAGGCGGCGACCGAACCCTTGAGCGACACGCTGGACGACTCGGCTTTGAGCGTCGCGACTTTTACGGCATCGACGCGGCTCATCTGGCCTGCGCCAACCGCGAGGGTGCGATCTTCGCCGGTGAAGATGACGGTGTTCGATTTGACGTGGGCGCACACGCGCCAGGCAAAGCGCAGCGCACGCCATTCCTCCGGCGTTGGCGGCCGTTTGGTGACGACCTCGGGGCCGCCGGCATCGGGCCAGGGACAGCTCGCCTCCCGAACCCGGTCCTGCTCCTGAACCAGCACACCGCCAAGCGCGGTGCGGATGTCGAGGTGGCCAATCCCGCGCCCACGCGGTTTTGCAGTACCGAAGGCGACTGGCGCAATGACCACTCGCAGATTCTTCTTGGCCGACAGCACGGCAAGCGCGGCATCAGAGATCGCCGGCGCAGTCACGGCTTCGATGAACGTGGAGGCGATGGCCCGCGCGGTGGCTTCGTCCACCTCGCGATTGCAGCCGACGATGCCGCCGAACGCCGACAGCGGATCGGCATCCCTCGCCCGGACGTAAGCCTCGGCGATGGTCGTCCCGGTGGCCACTCCGCACGGATTCGTGTGCTTGATCACCACGGCCGCCGGCTCGCCGAACTCGGTGGCAATGCGGCAGGCGGCATCGACGTCGAGCAGATTCGTAAACGAGAGTTCCTTTCCCTGCAGGACCGCGGGAATGTCGGCCTCGGCCAGATCGCCTGGCACGTACCACGCCGCCGGCTGGTGCGGGTTTTCTCCATAGCGGAGCGCGCGCAGTCGGCGCGTCGCCAGGTACAGCCGCGGCCCGAGGGTGTCGCCCTTCGGCGTGCGCGCGTAATCACCGCCCTCAACCGCCACGGCCTCGAGTTCGTTGGCAATCGCCGTATCGTAGTCGGCAGTGTGGGCGAACGCCTTCTGCGCAAGTTCCAGTCGGAATTCGAGGCTGGCGCCTTCCGGCGCGTCCAGCGCGTCGAGCACGCGACCGTAGTCGGCCGGCGAGACGACGACGAGCACGTCGCGGAAGTTCTTCGCCGCGCCGCGAATCATCGACGGCCCACCAATATCGATGTCCTCAATCACGTGGTCGAACGGCGTCGAAGGGTTGGCGGCGGTCTCGCGGAATGGATAGAGATTGACGACAACGAGATCGATCGGCTCGATCCCGAACTTCGCGAGGGCGTCCCGATCGCCTGCGTGCTGGCGCCGCGCCAGGATGCCGCCGTGGATCAGTGGATGCAGCGTCTTGACGCGACCATCCATCATCTCCGGGGCCCCGGTCACCTCCGACACCTGCATCACCGGCACGTCGGCATCAGAGAGCGCCCTGGCTGTTCCGCCGGTCGACACGATGGCAAATCCCCGGGCGGCCAGGCCGCGGGCAAACTCGACGACGCCCGACTTGTTCGACACACTGATCAACGCTCGCATGCAGTGACCTCAATGGATAAGAGCCGAACTGACTCAACAAGAGTATCCCATGCTGGCCCGGGTGCGCGGGCCCTCGGGTACGCTTGACACTATTTGAAACCGGCCGGTATTATTCGAAAAAGGCGTTGTCGGGCCAACGCCACAAGCCGCAAGCGCGGTACTTGTGTTACTCCGCGTCCTTGACGTTGGGGATCGGTAAGACGTGCGGTGCGTGGAGCGCCGCCCAGAGGCAAGGCAGGGCACGAATGCGCATCACAGGCAAGGTGAAGTGGTTCAACAACGCGAAGGGGTATGGGTTCATCGAGCGCGAAGGCGGCAGCGACGTCTTCGTCCACTACTCCGCCATTCAGGGCAACGGGTTCCGCTCCCTCGAAGAGGGCATGGCCGTTGAGTTCGAAATCGTCGACGGCCCCAAGGGGCCCCAGGCCGGTAACGTCACCAAGGTCTAGCGCCGCTTCCCATTCAATTGCCCGGGGCTGGCGTAAACGCCGCCTCGGGCTTTTTATTTGTGACGGATTCAAGACCTGCGCGCGCGATCCGACCGACTCTCGCCTGAACGGGTCTTGAATCCGGGAGTCCTCACTCCCGCCGCACCCCCTTCAATCCACGCGCGGTAAACGACAGTTTCCCGCTTTTCACCGCCACCCGAAACGCCACCTCCGACACGCCTCGCTGCTGGATCGACTTCACCTGATCCCGGATGAGGCCGGCGAACTTGTGGAATGGCACCTGCGGCTCTCCCAGCTCACGGCGAACCTCGGTCAAGCGCTCGTAGAGTTCGTGCAGCTTGTCCCCTTCGTTCAACGGCTCGGCAAACATCGTCACATGAACGACCCGATCGCCGGATGTCTGGTTCGCGTCCGCCTCCTGCCGTCGTCGCGACGCGAAGGGCCCGGGGCGGCCCTCTTCGCGCGCTCTCAAACCCCGGTCCCAGAGATCCACGAAGGTGGCATATCGGGCCTGGATTGTCTGGAATCGAAAGCGGTCGGCGTAGCTGCCGTCGACATGGACCGTGCGCTCCAGCCTCTTGATGGTGCCGGTGACAGTGGAACGCGTCTCCCACGGCGGCCGAGGAAGCTGTCCAGCAAAGAACATGTTGTACTCGTACTCGAGCTTGCGCAGCTCGGTTTCGAGCATTCCGAAGTCGACGTCGAATACTGATGAAGGCACTAGCGTGGCAGAAGATACCAGAGCAGTGGCAGCCACAGCTCGCGGGCGTACGGCACCGGGCGATCGTCCACGAGGACGTCGCTACCGGTGTTGGGGCCGACCAAATCCCACAGCTGATGCAGGGCCTCTGTCTGATCCAGTCTGAAGCGTGCCCGATGCCGCAGGCGCGGGCCCGTTCCGGTTTCGATGTAGTCGCCGCTCGCGCGGGCCAGTGCCACGGCCCGGTCGTATCCAGGCGCGCCAAACGGCGCAAACACAACGGTGTACGAGAACGGCCGTCGCGGAGGATTCTCCATCAGGGCGTCCTGGAGATCGGCGTCAAGGCGAGCCAATTCTTCGTCGGATGGTTCCTCGGCCAGCTGCCCGTACGGCCAGAATCTGTCCCCAGGGCGGAAATGCGGCTTCGCGCCAGCAGCGACATCCCCTTTCGGGTGTTGACGATCTGGATGTTCCGGTGAATCGGCCATCAATGGTCCCGTAAGCCAAGCGGCGCAACTGCGGCGCGCTTGGTGGCCTGTCCCAGCTGATCAGGTAGTGCCTTCCGGGCGGGGCATCCCGCCTCGCCGCGTTGCTCAACGCTCAAATACTCCCGGTATTCTCGCGTCTCGCGCCTTGCGATCCGGGCGCCGCGCTCCGGAATCCGCTACCTTCTCAGCTGAGACCGGCCACCAGCAGCACGGTGATGGTATCCTGACAGCGCGAGTGGGAGCAATGCCCGACTATCGAGTAATTCCCTCCATCGAACAACTCCGCCTGCGGCCTGGCGTGCAGGCTCTGATCCGTCAGTTCGGCCACAGTGCCGTCGTCGAGGCTCTGCGGGACGAAACCGCTGCGCTCCGGCAGCGCATGGGCCCGCACGCGGAGGGGCGGGGCGTCGCTCCGGAAACGCCTGAGGCGGCAGCCGCCGCGATCGAATCCGGACTCGCGCCGCGACTGAACCGGCTGTTTGAGCCCTCGCTCCGCAGAGTCATCAATGCCACGGGGGTTATCGTTCACACGAATCTGGGACGGGCGCCTCTATCGCCGGCGGCAGTGTCTGCGGTGGCCTACGCAGGCCAACGGTATGTGACCTTGGAGTACGACGTGGAACGCGGCGAACGCGGCCACCGCGACGAGCATGCCGAGCATCTGCTGTGCCGATTGACGGGTGCGGAATCGGCGGTCGTCGTCAACAATTGCGCAGCCGCGACCATGCTGATGCTGGCGGCTCTCGCGTCGGGCCGAGAGGTGATCGTGTCGCGCGGCGAACTCGTGGAGATCGGTGGCGGCTTTCGCGTCCCGGAGGTAATGGCGCAATCTGGCGCCATTCTCAAGGAAGTCGGCACCACCAACCGCACGAGGGCGTCGGACTACGCGGCGGCAATCTCGGAGCGCACTGCGCTGATCCTGCGCGTGCACCGATCGAACTTCACGATAGAGGGCTTCACCGAACAACCGACGCTGGAGCAGTTGGTGGCGGTTGGTCACGAGCGCGGCGTCATCGTGGCCGAGGATCTCGGTAGCGGCAACATCCTGGGCGGTCTGGGCACGGGCACCGACATGGCTGATCTGCGGGCAAGCGGGGTGCCTGGCCTCGAGGCGCTCGTGCGGGACGAACCCACGGTGCAGGCCAGCATTGCTGCGGGTATCGGGGTGCTCTGCTTCAGCGGCGACAAACTTCTGGGTGGCCCACAGGCCGGGATCATCGTGGGCCAACGGGACCTTGTACAGCGGATTCGGAGACATCCGCTCATGCGGGCGCTGCGCGTCGACAAGCTCACGTACGCCGCTCTTGCCGGTACGCTGGCCGAGTATGCCGCGGGGCGCGCGCGCGAGAGCATTCCCGTGGTGCGCATGTTGACGAGAACACCGCCCGAGATCGAGGGCCGCGCTCGACGACTCGCCGACGCCATCGGTGTGTCAGGCAACTACGACACGGAGATGATCGACGGGCGATCGACCGTCGGCGGCGGCACCACGCCTGGCGTGACACTGCAGACGAGACTGCTCGCACTCACCCATCGCTCGCTCTCGCCAGACTCGCTCGAGTCCGCCTTGCGCCAACTCGACCCGGCCGTCATTGCGCGCATCGAGAACGGGCGCGTGGTCCTCGACCTCCGCACGGTGTTCGACGACGAAGACGACGTTCTCGCCGCTGGATTGCTGACGATCCGATAGGACCGGAGGTTCGGGCACGGCATGCCGTGCCCCTACGGCGAACGCTCGGACCGCCGTCCGAATCCCGAATCCCGAATCCCGTCTGGGATGGTGTCCTAGAAAATCGTCGAGATAGACGCTGCGGCGAGGTTCAACAACCGGGTCGGCAGGACGCCCAGATAGAAGAGTGCCACAACTGAGACCACGAGCGCGGCCAGCGCGGTCCGCGGCAACGGCGGCCCCGTCTCGCCTTCCACCTGGCCCGACATGTACATCATGACGACGACGCGCAGGTAGAAGAAGACCGAGATTACGCTCGTGAGCAGACCGATGATGGCCAGGCTGTACTCGCCGGCACCGACGGCGGCGGTAAAGACGTACCACTTGGCGACGAATCCGGCCGTCGGCGGGAAGCCTCCAAGCGACAACAGGAAGACCGTCAAGATGAAGGACGCCGTCGGTCTCGAATACCAGAGGCCCCTGTAGTCGTCGAGCTGTTCGATCGGCTTGTCGCGTGTGCCAAGCAGGGCGATGACCGCGAACGCCCCCAGGTTGGTGATGGCGTAGACGAGCACGTAGAAGAGAATCGAGGCCTTGGCGGCACTGTTACCGGCCACCAGCGCCACCAGCAGGTACCCACCGTGGGCGATGCTCGAGTAGGCGAGCATGCGTTTGACATTGGTCTGGGCCACGCCGACCACTGTGCCGATGATCATCGTGCACACGGCCAGCACCCAGACCACAGGCACCCAGTCGGCGCGCAGCGGCTCGAGCGCCGACAGAAAGACGCGTGCAAACGCCGCGAAGGCTGCTGCCTTGACCGCCGTCGACATGAAGCCGGTGACGATGGTGGGCGCCCCCTCGTAGGCGTCGGGCGTCCACATGTGAAACGGCACAGCCGAGACCTTGAACGCAAAACCGACGAGCAGAAGCCCCATGGCAGCCAGAACGAGCGGACTCGCGACGCCAGACTGGGCGGCCATCGCGGCGCCAATTCGATCCAGGCGGGTGCTGTGCACGATGCCGTATGTAAACGCGATGCCGTACAGGAAGAACGCGCTCGAGAATCCCCCGAGCAGGAAGTACTTGAACGCGGCTTCGGTGGACGGGAACGCCTCGCGCCGAAGCCCGGTCAGCACATAGATCGACAGCGAGAAGACTTCCAGTGCCAGGAAGATGATGAGCAGATCGGTGGCGATCGCCATCAGCATCATCCCGGAGATCGCGAACAGGATCAGCGCGTAGTACTCGCCCTGCGGAAGTCTCTCGCGTTCGATCACGCTGGGCGAACATGCGATCGTCAGGATCCCGATGAGGATCAGCACGAACCCGACGAACAGACCGAAATCATCCGCTACGACCACGCCGAAGCTCTCGGCCCGGCGGCCCCACAATAGATACGATGCGATGGCCGCGCCAACCAGACCGATGATGCCGAGACCGCCGATCGGCAGCCGCTCGCCGCGTTCGCGGAAGGCCTCGAGCAGCAGGCACGACAGGCCGGCTACGGCGACGCAGATGACGGGAATGACCGCGATCAGTGCCGAACTCATCATGGATACGCTCTTCACCTGCCCGAATGTGGGGTCGCCGAAATTGAGGTCGGACCTGATTGTGCGTGCTTCACAACAATCGATCCGACCCCTTTTTGAGTCGTGTGGGTCGTGCGAACCATCCGTGTCGGCTGGCCCTCAGCCATGCGCGCCACGACACGCTCGACGGCCGGCCGCATGGGATTCAGGAAGATCCCCGGCGCCACGCCCATGACGATGGCGGTCGCGATGATGGGTACGATCACCCATCGCTCGCGCAGGCTCAGGTCCTTGAGGCCTTCGTTCTTCCGGTTGGTGACCGCGCCATAGTTCACGCGCTGGAACATCCAGAGCATGTACACGGCCGAGAGGATGACGCCCGTCGCCGCCACCGTCGCGAATCGGGGATCCCAGCGAAAGGCGCCAAGCAGGATCAGGAACTCGCCGACGAATCCGTTGAGGCCGGGCAGGCCAATCGACGCCAGCGTGACGACGAAGAAGGCGGCCACCAGCCGTGGCATGACGTGCTTGAGCCCGCCGAACTCCGAGATCAGCCGGGTGTGCCGCCGATCCGAGAGCATGCCGACGATCAGGAAGAGCCCGCCGGTCGACACGCCGTGGCTGAGCATCTGATAGACGGAGCCCTGCAGGCCCTGCACGTTCATCGCGCACAGACCCAGCACCACGAACCCCAGGTGGCTGACGCTCGAGTACGCCACCAGCTTCTTCATGTCGGGCTGGACCATCGACACCAGTGCGCCGTACACGATGCCAATCACGGCCAGCGTAGCCAGATACGGGGCGAAGTACGCGGCAGCGTCGGGAAACAGGGGGAACGCGAATCGCAGCAGTCCGTAGGTGCCCATCTTCAGCAGCACGCCGGCGAGGATCACCGAGCCTGCGGTGGGCGCCTCGACATGCGCGTCAGGCAGCCACGTGTGGAAGGGGAACAGCGGCACTTTGATCGCGAAGGCCAGGGCAAACGCCAGGAAGAACCAGAACTGCAGATGGTACGGCACGCTGATCTGCAGGAGCGCTTCGTAGCTGAAGCTGTATGTGCCTCCCGTGGCCACGGCATGCGTCCAGGCCAGCCCCAGGATGGCGACCAGCATCAGGACGCTGCCCGCCATCGTATAGAGGATGAACTTGACGGCCGCGTAGATGCGGCGGTCGTAGCCCCATACCCCGATGAGGAAGTACATCGGGATGAGCATCGCGTCCCAGAAGATGTAGAACAGGAACAGGTCGAGCGACAGGAACACGCCGATCATCGCGCTCTCGAGCGCGAGCATGAAGAAGCAGAACTCCTTCACTTTCTTGTGTACCGACTCCCACGAGCACAACAGCGCCAGCGGCGTGAGGAAACCGCTCAGCACCACGAGGAACAGGCTGATCCCATCGACGCCCACGGCGTACTGAATGCCGAATGACGGGATCCAGTCGATGCGCTCGACGAACTGGAAATCGGCACTGTGTGGGTCGAAGCCTGCCCACAGCCACAATGTCGCGGCGAACTCGAGAAGGGAAATCCCCAACGCGACCCAATAGATGAGTCGGTCGCGGCCGCCATCGCGGTTGCCGATGAGCAGCAGGAGCACCGCGCCAACGAGCGGCAACGCGATGAGCATTGAGAGCATGGGCACTAACGCCATACGTAGTATCCGAGAATCACGACGACGCCCACGAAGATCGAGAGCGCGTAGGCACGGATCGAACCGGTCTGCAGTCGCCGAAGCACGGCGCTCCAGCCGGTCACCGAAGCGCCGGCGGCGTTGACGGTGCCGTCAATCATCCCGGCGTCCACGATCTTCCACAGCCCCCGCTCCGACAGGTTGTAGATGGGCTGCACGATGACGGCATCATAGGCCTCATCGACGAAGTACTTGTTGAGCAGCAGCCGGTGCACGCCGGCGAAACTCGCGGCGATCCGGTCGGTCACATCGCGCCGGCGCAGGAAGAAGTACGCCGCCAGGCCGATGCCGGCAATGGCGATGCCGCTCGAGAACGCCATCAGCGTGAGTTCGGGCTGGTGTTCCTCGGCTGTGGCAGCGTGTTCGCCCGCGGCGGGGCCTGTGGGCTCGGCTGAATGCCCGCCTCCGCTCGCCTGTCCGGGCCGAGCTGCGGCGTGGCTGGAATCCAGTTTCGCAGTTTCGACCTCAACCCCTGGAATGGCGAAACTGGGTTCCAGGAAGGTCTCGATCTGATTGCTGCCGCCGAGGACCTTGGGGAAGCCGATGTAGCCAGCCGCGACCGAGCCGATGGCCAGAAGAATCAACGCTACGGCCATCGCGGGAGGAGCGTCGTGAAGGTGGGATCCGTGGCCCGCCGTCGCGCCATGCGCATCGTGGGGCGCTATGGCGCCGTCTGCGGCCCCGTGCCCCTCGGCCTTGACCCGCGGGCCATGAAACGTGAAGAACACCAGGCGGAACATGTAGGTCGCCGTCAGCAGCGACGCGACCACAGCCACCGCCCACACGGTGGTGTGCCCTCCCGAAAACGCCTTCCAGAGAATCTCGTCCTTGCTGAAGAACCCCGACAGGAACGGCACGCCGGCGATGGCCAGCGATCCAATCAGGAACGTCCAGTAGGTCACGGGCAGTTCCCGGCGCAGGCCTCCCATCTTTCTGATGTCCTGCTCTCCAGCGAGCGCGTGAATCACGGCACCCGATCCGAGGAACAGCAGGGCCTTGAAGAAGGCGTGCGTGTAGAGGTGAAAGATTCCCGCTCCGAACGCGCCGACGCCCATGGCCACGAACATCAGGCCCAACTGGGAGACGGTCGAATACGCCAGCACCCGCTTGATGTCGTTCTGCACCAGACCAATCGTGCCCGCCATCAGGGCCGTTGCCACACCGATGCCGGCCACCACGGCCAGGGTCTCGGGCGCATGGCTGAACAGCACGGCGTTGCGTCCGATCATGTACACGCCAGCGGTCACCATCGTCGCCGCATGGATGAGCGCAGAGACGGGCGTGGGGCCTTCCATCGCGTCCGGCAGCCACACGTAGAGCGGAATCTGCGCCGACTTGCCGGTGGCACCGACAAACAGCAGCAGCGTCGCGATCGACAACGTGCCGAAGACCGCCTCGGGCGGCAACTGCCCGGCCTTGTGCGCAACTTCCTGGAAATCGAGTGTGCCAAACGTCACCCACACCAGGAACATGCCGAGCAGGAATCCAAAATCACCGATGCGGTTGACGATGAACGCCTTCTTGCCCGCGTCCGACGCCGACTTCTTCGAGAACCAGAAGCCAATCAGCAGGTACGAACAGAGGCCCACGCCTTCCCAGCCGACAAACATCACCGGGAAGCTGGCGCCAAGCACCAGCACCAGCATGAACGCCGCGAACAGGTTGAGATAGGAGAAGTAGCGCGCGTATTCGCTGTCGCGCTCCTCGTGCATGTAGGCCGTGGAATACAGGTGAATCAGGAAGCCGATGCCCGTCACCACCAGGACCATCACCGCACCGAGCGGATCCAGCCGCAGCGTGAACGGCACCGACAGCGCTCCGGACTCGATCCACGGGCCGATCTGGTCGACGATGCCGCGCGCTTCGGGCGGCATCTGCACCAGCGTCCAGACCGACCACGCCGAGACCAGGAACGCGCCGAACATCGCGACGCACGCGACGGCCCCCGAGATCGCCTTCGAGAGCCGGCGGCCCAGCGAGAGGTTAATCAGGAATCCGACGAACGGCAGCAGCGGAATAAGACGCAGCACGAATCCCCTCACCACTTCAAGCTGGTGAACATGTCCGGGTTGAGCGTTTCACGGTGACGGAACAGCGCAATAACGAGCGCGAGCCCGACCGCCGCCTCGGCGGCGGCCACCGTGACGACGAAGAACATGATGACCTGGCCGTCGGCCGAACCGATGGTGCGGCCAAACGCGATGAAGGCCAGATTGGCCGCGTTCAGCATCACTTCGATCGACAGCAGCATCGTGATCACGTTTCGGCGCAGAAACACGCCGATCGTTCCCGTGGCGAACAGGATGGCCGACAGGATCAGGTAGTGTTCGAGTGGCACCACGTGTTACAGCTCCCGCTTGGCCAGGACCACGGCGCCCACCATGGCCACGATGATCAGAATGGACGTCACTTCGAAGGCGAACGCGTAGTCGGTGAACAGCAGCAGTCCGAGCCCTCGCACCGATTCGAGCGCCCGGGCGTCCGGCGCCGCCTGTCCGGCCAGCAGGGCGTCCTGCGCAGGCCCCGTGCGCGTCAGCGCCCAGACCAGTTCGGCGGCGAGCACCACCGCCAGCACGGCTCCGAAGTACAGCGGCTTCTTCATGGCCGGCGCGCCAGCCGCCAGGTACTCGTCCTCTTTGTGAGCGTTGAGCAGCATCACCACGAAGAGAAAGAGCACCATGATGGCGCCGGCGTAGATGATGATCTGAATGACCGCGGCAAATGGCGAGTTGAGCGTGATGTAGAGCCCGGCCAAGGCCGCGAACGAAACAATCAGCAGCAGCACGCTGTGCATGGGGTTGCGTCCCAGCACGACGAGCAGCGACGCCGCCACCGCCACTCCGGCGAACAGATAGAAGAGCAGCAGGTCAGTTCCCAAAGTAGATCACCCCCGCCGCCGTCACGATCAGGTTCAGCGCGGCCAGAGGCAGCAGCACCTTCCACCCGAACGTCATCAACTGGTCGTAGCGCAGGCGCGGCAGCGTCCAGCGCATCCAGATGTAGAAAAACAGAATCGCGCCGATCTTGATGAGGAACCAGATCCAGCCGAGGTACTCCGGCAGCCAGGGACCGTGCCAGCCGCCCAGGAACAGGTCAGTCGCTACCGCGGCCGCCGTTACCATGTTGATGTACTCGGCGAGGAAGAACATCATGAACGGCGTGCTGCTGTACTCCGTGTGATAACCGGCCACCAGTTCCTGCTCGGCCTCTGGCAAATCGAACGGCGCCCGGTTGGTCTCGGCCACGCCCGCGATCATGAAGATGAGGAAGCCGAGCGGCTGCAGGAACACAAACCACCGCGGGATGAACCCGAACCAGTTGCCACTCTGCGCGTTGACCACGTCGGTCAGCGAGAGCGAGTTGGCGACCACGAGCACCGAGGCCAGTGACAACCCGTACGACAGTTCGTAGCTGATCATCTGCGAGGTCGAGCGCAGCGCACCGAGCAGTGAGTACTTGCTGTTGGAACTCCAGCCGGCGAGGACGATGCCGTAGATGCTCACCGAGGTGATCGCGAACAGCACCAGCACGGCCACGTTGACGTCGGCGACCTGCAGGCTGATCTTGTGATCGATCAGGCCGAACAGGTCGGTTTCGGCGCCAAACGGCACAACAGCAAACGCCGTGAAGGCGGCGGTCGCCGAAATGATTGGCGCGAGCATGAACAGGACGCGATCGGCACCTTTCGGGCGGAGCGTTTCCTTGAAGATCAGCTTGATGACGTCGGCAATCGGCTGGAGCAACCCCTTGGGTCCGACCAGGTACGGTCCGTACCGCTGCTGAATCGCGGCCGCCAGCTTGCGCTCCGAATACACCATGATCGCCGCCGCGACGAGCAGCAGGCCGAAGACGGCGAGAATGATGCCGAACTGGGCGACGTACAGAGGAATCATGGTCAGTGTCCCCCGCCGCACCGCCACTCCGCCGGCAGCGGACACCGCCCCTCACGGATGTGCGCTTCGTACTCGTGGCGGAAATGCTGGAGCGTACTCAGCACCGGAGCCACCTCGGCGTCGCCAAACGGGCACAGCGTCTTTCCGGTGATGTTGTTGGCCACGCTCTCGAGCAACTCGAGATCGCGCATCTCCCCCTCGCCCCGCTCGATCTTGAGGAGGATCTTCAGCATCCAGTCGGAGCCTTCGCGGCACGGCGTACACTTGCCGCACGACTCGTGACGGTAGAAGTGGATCAGATTGGCGGCCGCCCAGACCATGCAGGTCGTGTCGTCCATCACGATCATCGCCGCCGATCCGAGCATCGATCCGGCCTTCGCGATGCCATCGTAGCTGGCTTCGCAGTCGATCGCATCGGGCAGCATCACGGGCGTTGACGACCCGCCCGGTATCACCGCCTTGAGCGTTCGTCCCTTGCGGATGCCCCCGGCGTAGTCGTCTATCAACTGCCGGACCGTCGTCCTCATGGTCGCTTCGTAGACGCCCGGCCGCTCCACGTGCCCGCTGATGCAGTAGAGCTTGGGGCCGCCATTCTTGTCGGGACCAAGACCGGCAAACCACTCGGGTCCCTTCGTGATGATGGCCGGCACATTGGCGAGCGTCTCGACGTTGTTGATGACGGTCGGGCAGCCGTAGAGCCCCACCACCGCGGGGAACGGCGGCCGGAGGCGCGGCTGGGCGCGCTTGCCTTCGAGGGATTCGAGCAGGGCCGACTCTTCGCCCGCCTCGTACGCGCCCGCGCCACGGTGCACGAAGATGTCGCAGTCGAATCCGCTCCCGAAGATGTTCTGTCCCAGATATCCGCGCGCCCTGGCTTCGGCGATCGCCCGCTCAAGGACGTCGGCGACATGGTGGAACTCGCCGCGAATGTAGATGTAGGAGACCTTGGCACCGATGGCGAAGCACGCGATCGCGCACCCTTCCAGCACCAGGTGCGGATTGCGTTCCATCAGCACGTGATCCTTGAACGTGCCGGGCTCGCTTTCGTCGGCGTTGCAGCAGACGTACTTGGGTTTCGGAGAATCCTTCGGTACGAAGCCCCACTTCATGCCGGCCGGAAAACCCGCGCCGCCGCGGCCGCGCAGGCCGGACGCCTTCACGGTATCGATCACCTGGGCGGGCTGCAGCGTCAGCGCCTTTCGCAGCCCTTCATAGGCCCCGTACCGAAGCGCCACGTCGAGCGTGAAGCTGTCGGTCTGGCGGACGAAACTGGTGAGAACTGGTTCAAACATACCGCTGTCGCCAACCCGGGATTCGGGGTTCGGGATTCGGGATTCGGTACCGGACTGCCCGATTCCCGAATCCCGACTCCCGATTCCCGAACGCCGTCTTCATCGTGCTTACTTCTTCTCTATACACAAGTGACATCCCGTCACCGCGTCTGGCCCCTTTGCGCGCAGGTCGTCGACCAGCCTTGCCGCGTCACCGGGCTTGAGGCACTCGTGCCAATCGTCGTTGACCATCACGACCGGCGCGCGATCACAGGCCCCCAGGCATTCCACTTCCATCAGGGTGAACATGCCCGTCGCATCGGTCTCACCGGGCTTGATGCCGAGCTTCGCCGACAACGCCTCGGTCACCCGCTCTGCGCCGTTGAGCGCACACGAGAGGGTGCGGCACACCTGCAGCACGTACTTGCCCACGGGCTGCGAATAGAACATCGCGTAGTACGACACGACGTCCTCGACTTCGGCCGGCGTCACGCCGATCGCCTCAGCCACCACCAGCATCGCGTTGCCGGACACGTATCCCTGCTGCCGCTGCACCAGGTACAGCGCCGGCAGTAAGGCCGACCGACGCCGCTCCGGTGGATACCGCCTGGCGATCTCCCCGAGGCGCGCCAGGTTCTCGGGCGTAAAGGCAAAGGGCTCACCCTGGTCGGGCAGAAGGCGCTCCGACTTGTGAAGTCCCGTGTCGTACGGCATGTTCGGGTGGAAAGTCACCGGTCCGCGTCTCCCATCACTACGTCGGCCGATCCAATGACGGCGACGATGTCGGCAATCAGCCCGCCTTTGACCATCGCCCCAATCGCCTGACAGGCCATCAGCGACGGCGACCGCATCTTGACGCGCCAAGGCCGGTTGCCTCCGTCCGAGACGACGTGACACCCGTGCTCTCCGCGCGGTCCCTCCACCGGCACGTACGCTTCGCCGGCGGGGACGGTGAAGCCCTGCGAGAAAATCAGGAAGTGCTGAATGAGCGCCTCCATCTCGGCATACACCTTGTCCTTGGGCGGCGGCACAACGCGCGTATCGTCGGCCGCAAACACCCCCCGCGGACTGATGCGGTCGAGGGCCTGAATGCAAATCCGAACGCTCTGCCGCAGCTCGTCGACGCGAATCAGGTAGCGATCGAACACGTCGCCTGCGGCGCCGATCGGCACGTCGAAGTCGAACGTCTCGTACCCCGAATACGGGAAGGCCTTGCGCACGTCGTACGTGTCGCCGGACCCGCGCGCCATCGGGCCCACGAGCCCCCAGGCCAGCGCCTCTGCCTTGGAGAGCACACCAACGCCGCGCGTGCGGTTGATGAAGATCTCGTTCTTGGTGAGCAGGTCCTCGTACTGGTCGATCTTGCCGGGCATCAGGTCGAGGATGTTCCGCACGGCGTCGTGGAACCCGTCCGCCAGATCTTCCCGCAGGCCGCCGACCCGGATGTAGCTCGGGAACATCCGGAAGCCGGCAATCAGTTCGTTGACGTTGAGAATGAGTTCGCGCTCACGGAACGTATAGAGCATCACCGTGAAGGCGCCCAGGTCCATCACGTGCGTGCCGAGCCACACCAGGTGGCTGTTGATCCGCTGCAGTTCGACCAGCAGGACGCGGATCCACTTCACCCGATCCGGCATCTCGAGGCCGAGCAGCTTTTCGACAGAAAGCGCGTAGCTGAACGAATTCGAGTGGGAGCTCAGGTAGTCCATCCGCTCGACCAGCGGCACCACCTGCTGCCACTTCTTCTGCTCGATCGTCTTCTCGATGCCGGTGTGCAGGTAGCCGATGGTCGGCAGCACCGAGAGCACCGTCTCGCCGTCCAGCTCCAGCACGAGCCGCAGCACGCCGTGCGTACTGGGGTGCTGCGGCCCCATGTTGACGGTCATCACTTCGGTGCGAAGGTCAGGCATACAACTCCCGCTCGATCAATTCGCACATCGCATGCATCAGCGTCCTGTGCACTTCCTGCACGCGCGCGGTCGACGGCGACGGCACGTTGATGTGGACGTCGGCAGCCGCCCCGACCACGCCGCCATCACGTCCGGTGAGCGCGACAGTTGAGAGGCCGCCAGCTTTCGCCACGCCAAACGCGTCCAGGACGTTGCGCGATCCACCGCTGGTGGAGATGCCCAGCAGGACGTCGCCGGGTCGGCCCACGGCCTCGACCTGGCGGGAGAACACGCGATCGTACGAATAGTCGTTGCCGATCGCCGTCAGGATGCTCGTGTCCGTCGTCAGCGCGATCGAGGCCAGCGCGCGACGCTCCCGCTCGAAGCGGCCGACCAGTTCGGCCGCGAAATGCTGGGAGTCGGAGGCGCTGCCTCCATTGCCGCACACGAGGATCTTCCCGCCGCCGCGCAAGGACGCCACCATGAGTTCCGTCGCCGCCACCGTCGCGGCCACAGACGAGGTCTGCGCCTGCTCGTGCAACCGGATGGATGCGGCAAGCGTCTGCGCGACGATCGCCGCGAAGTCGTTCGCCATCACGCGTCGCCTTTCCGAACATGGCGATCGGCCTGGATGTTGGCGCGAAATTGCTCTTCAGTCATCTGCAGCGGGGCGTGCACCGCGACCGGTGAGTCGATCTGCACCGGGTAGTCCTTGCGGAGCGGATGCCCCGTCCAGTCGTCGGGTGTCAGCAGTCTCCGCAAGTCCGGATGACCATCAAATGTCACGCCGAGCAGATCCCAGACCTCGCGCTCGAGAAACCCCGCGGCGAGCCACACGCCCACCACCGACGGAATCCGCGGCGTCTCCCCGTCGACCTGCACCTTGACGCGCAGTCTCGCGGGAATGCCTGTCGCGACGAGGCTGTAGTTGACGTCGAACCTCGGCACTCTCGGCATCATGTCGACGCCGACGATATCGACCAGGGCGGTGAAGCCGAGGTCGGGCTGGTCTCGCAGGGCGGTGCACACAGCGATCAAGGACTCGGCGCCCACCAGCACCGTTGGCTGATCGATGGCGGCGACGGCCTCGGCGCGGGCGCCGGGCACAAGAGTTTCCAGGCGGGCGACTATCGCGTGTGAATCCATGGACCTGACGAACTATCCGCGGGAATACTCGAACGCCCGCTGTTGGTCAATCTTCCGTTGCAGCGAAATGATGCCGTACAGCAACGCTTCCGGCCGTGGGGGACAGCCGGGCACGAACACATCGACCGGCACCACTTTATCGACGCCCTGGACGATCGCGTAGTTGTCGAACACGCCACCGCAGGACGCACAGGCACCCATCGAGATCACCCACTTCGGCTCGGGCATCTGATCGTAGATGCGCCGCAGCGCCGGCGCCATCTTCCTCGACAGCCGGCCGGCCACGATCATCAGATCCGCCTGACGGGGCGACGCGCGGAACACTTCGGCGCCAAATCTGGCGAGATCGTAGCGCGATGCGCCCATCGACATCATCTCGATGGCGCAGCACGCCAGGCCAAACGTCACCGGCCACACCGACGACCGGCGCGCCCACTGCGCCATCTTCTCGACGGTCGTCGTCAGAACCGGAATCTCGATCATAGGTGACATCGACGTCTCTTATCGATTCAGCGTCAGGGTTTGTCCCAATTCAGGGCGCCCTTCTTCCAGACGTAGGTATAGCCGGCCACGAGAATCACGAAGAACACCAGCACCTGGATGAAGCCCGTCCAACGCAGGTCGCGCAGCGCCATCGCCCAGGGATAGAGAAACGCGACTTCAATGTCGAACAACAGGAAGATCATCGCAACGAGGTAGAACTTCACCGAATGGCGTTCGCGCGCGTCGCCAACCGGCGGCATGCCGCACTCGTACGGCGCATCCTTCTCGGCCGTCTGATGGCGCGGGCCGAGCAGCCTGGCCATGATGGTCGACCCCAGGGCGAATGCCACGCCCAGAAAAGCCAGCAGAACGATTGAAAGCCATCCCTGCATAAGTCGCACTCATGCTATCGGACGAGGGACCCTGGCGGCAATAGGTTTGGCAACTTGGCGGTCGAGGCGCCCGATCGGCAAGGCGCGAGGAGGGAGAATACCGGGAGTATTTGACCGACGAGCAACGCAGCCTAGCGGGATGCATCGGCCGACCAAGTTGGTGAACTTATTGCCGCCTGGGTCCCCAGCCTAGCGTCGGCAAGTCAAACTCGTGCTACCGTGATCGGGCCTATGCGTGTCGCGTGGTTCAGCCCACTGCCGCCGGATCGATCGGGAATCGCGGCCTACTGCGCCGAACTGCTGCCGCAGCTGGCATCCCACCACGAAATCGAGGCGTTTGTCGATGATGGCGACCACAGTCCCGGCGCGGCCGGAACCGACCCGGTTGCCGGCGTGCTCATCCGCGGCGCGCACGACTTTCCCTGGCGGCACGCCACCGCACCGTTCGACGTGTTCGTGTACCAGATCGGCAACCAGCTGTGCCACGACTACATCTGGCCGTACATGGTGCGCTACCCAGGCCTGGTGGTGCTCCACGACGGACAATTGCATCACGCGAGAGCCGAGAGCCTGATCCGCCGAGGTCGTCTCGTTGAATATCGCGCCGAGTTCTCGTACTGCCATCCGAAGACCCCTCGGGCCGTCCACGAACTGGTGATCGCTGGCCTGGGAGATGCCATAGGTTCTTTGTACTACGAGAACCCGATGGTACGCATCCCCGTCGAGTCCGCCCGGCTCGTGGCGGTCCACAACGCGTTTCTGGCCGAGGAACTTTCCGAGCAGTTTGCCGAAGCTGCGATCGCGCCGATTCGCCAGGGCCTCCGAGATCTGACGGCTGGCGAGACCGGTCGATCCGAGAACCTGCGGACCAGCCTGGGGATCCCGGCAGAGGCCGTGGTGTTCGTCGCCGTCGGCCGGGCAACGTCCGAGAAGCGGCTTCCGGCGATCGTAAAGGCGCTCGGTCAGGTCATCGTGTCGGGATGCGTCGCTGAGCCCTGGCTCGTGTGCGTGGGCGCAACGGCCGACTATTACGACGTTCGCCGGGATGCCGCGGCGCACGGCGTCGCCGACCGGGTGGTGGTGACCGGTTACGTACCGGACGACGAACTGGGCCGGTATCTGGCGCTCGCCGACGCGTGCCTTTGCCTGCGCTGGCCGACGGGCCGGGAGACCTCCGGAGCGTGGATTCGGGCGCTCGCCGCCGGCAAACCTACGGTCATCAGCGACCTGGCTCACTTGACGGACGTGCCGGTGATCGATCCGCGGTCGATGGCCGTGCTGGCGCCGGGCGACGTCTCGACGGAGGAACGTGAGCCGATTGCCTTTGTCGTTGAACTGACAGATGAAGTGCTGATGCTGAGGCTCGCGATCCGGCACCTGGCCGAACGCCGCGAGCTTCGCGACCGCATGGGCAGAGCCGCGCGGCGGTACTGGAGCCGCCATGCGACGGTGGAGCTGATGGCACAGGATTACGAGGCGCTGCTGGAACGCACGCGGTCGTCTGCACCCAATCCGCACCCGCCGTGGCCGCAGCACCTCGTCTCTGATGGCACGGAGCTGGCGCGAACGATAGCCGGTCACATGGGAGTCGCGCTCGACTGGATGTGAAGAACAAGGTAGTCAGTAGACAGTAGACGGTAGACAGTAGACGGGGGTTGGGATTAGGGAATCGGGATTCGGGATTTCCGCCTTCGCTGCACACATGTCGCAGGGCTACGGCGGACAAGCGGGATTCGGGATTCGGGATTAGAAGTTGGGGATTGGGGATTGGGGACTTGTTGGGGGCACGGCATGCCCCGGCACGCCGTAGCGAACGCGGAGGCGGCCGTGCCCGGACAGAAGCGAGAAGCGGGAAGTGACGGCGAGACGAGGAGCGATTTGTGTCTGACGAACAGAAGCACCAGGACGAAGCCAGCCGTCTGACGGCCGAATGGGAACAAGCCGAGCGTCGGTATCGGGATGCCCTGGAGGCCGTCGATCGCGCCGTCCCGAAGCTCTTGCCGGTTCCCCCGGCGCCGATTCCGGAGAGCGGGCATCAGACGACGGATCCAGCGGGGGGCGTCCTGGCCATGATCCGCAGGCTGGTCGCCAGGCTTCGCGGACGCCAACAGGCAATTGTCGGCAGAATCGCGTGGTCCGGCCTGTCAACGCGCGAAGAAGTACACGCCCTCGCGCGATTCCACCACGGCATCATCCAGTACATGCAGCGGGTGTATCCACTCGTCGACACGAAGCACCGACACCAGATGATGATTGACTCTGGGCTGGCCTCGTCTGTCGAGGAGATGAATGCCGTGCATGCGCTCCGCTGGGAGGCCACGCGGGTAAGAGAGCGGAGGACGGAGGCGGCCCTCGACGAGATCCGCACCAGCATCAGTACGGTCAACCAGACCGGGGCGATGCTCAAGCGCGAGCTCGAGCGGCTGCTGGCAGCTGCCCCGCCGCATGAGGCAGGGCCGACCCTATCCGGAAACCGGATCGATCGACCGGAGCCTGGCGTCCATTCGGCGACACGCCCGGACGCGCTCAACGCCTGCAAGTACGTTGAATTCGAGGGCATGTTCAGGGGCTCGGAAAGCGATATCGGAGAACGGCTGGCTGGTTACCTTCCGGTGTTCGACGGCGCTAAAGACGTCTTGGAATTGGGCTGCGGTCGCGGGGAATTCCTGGCGGCGCTGGGCGATCGAGGCATCAGCGGCCGGGGGCTGGATATCAATCACGAAATGGTCGAGTTGTGCCGCGGTCGGGGCCTGGAGGTCGTTGAGGGCGACGCGCTGACGTATCTCGAAGGCGTCGCCGATGGGTCACTTGGAGGGTTGTTCGCCGCGCAGGTGGTCGAGCACTTCCAGCCGGGCTATTTGATGCGGCTGCTGGACGTCGCGTTCCACGCGTTGAGGCCCGGATCGCCAATCGTGTTCGAGACGCTCAACCCGGCGTGCTGGTCGGCATTCTTCGACAGCTACATCCGCGACGTGACGCACGCCTGGCCGCTGCACCCGGATACGCTCAGGTTCCTGGTAACGGCAGCGGGGTTCCAGCGCGTCGAGGTTCGATTCATGGCACCGTATTCCGCAGACCACAAGCTGCAGCGAATCGCACCGGGATCCGGAGCCGCCTTGACGCCAGCCGAGGCCTCGATGATCGAGACCTTCAACGCCAACGTCGACCGCCTGAACGGGCAACTGTTCAGCAATCGCGATTATGCGGTGATCGCGCAGCGCCTGTAGGAAATGAGGTCGGACCTCATTTTTCGAAAAGCGTAAAAAGTGGCCCAGTCACTTTTCGCTGCATTTCGCTAGAGTCGGTGGATGTGCGCGCCTTTGAACTTCTTGAGAGCATTGCGCGTGTCGACGATGAGCGGTCCTCTGGTGACCAGCGCGTCGTAGTCGAAGGTGTCGTGATCGGTGGTGATCACCACGCAATCGGGCAAGGCGGCCAGCGCCTCGCCTTCGGTGATCGCGACCTGCTCGCCGTGGCCGTCCAGCCGGAACGTAGGCACGTGCGGGTCGCTGTACGTGACGATCGCGCCACGCCGCAGCAGGTGTTCAATCACGTCCAACGCCGGGGATTCCCGCATGTCCCCGACGTTCTTCTTATAGGCCACGCCGTACATGTGGATGCGGGACCCGTTCACGGCCTTCCGCACGGTGTTGAGCGCGTCGGCCACCCGCGACACGACCCATTCGGGCATCGAGGCATTGACCTGCCCCGCCAACTCGATAAAGCGCGCTTCGAAGCCGCTCTGTTTGGCTTTCCACGACAGGTAGAACGGATCGATTGGGATGCAGTGCCCGCCCAATCCCGGCCCGGGGTAGAAGGCCATAAAGCCGAACGGCTTGGTCTTGGCGGCGTCGATCACCTCCCAGACGTCAATGCCCATGCGGTGGCACATCAACGCGAGTTCGTTGACCATCCCGATATTGACCGACCGGAAGGTGTTCTCGAGCAGCTTGGCCATCTCCGCGACGACCGTCGAACTGACCGGCACCGTCCTGGTGACCACCTGCCCGTACAGCGCGCACGCCAGATCGGTGCTCTCCTGGTCAATCCCGCCCACGACCTTCGGGATGTCTTTCGTGGAGTAGACCGGGTTGGCCGGATCCACGCGTTCGGGGGAGAACACGAGGTAGAAATCGACGCCGGCCCGGAGCCCCGTCTCCTCGAGCATCGGCTTCACCAACTCGTCGGTGGTGCCCGGGTACGTGGTCGACTCGAGGCAAATCAGCTGGCCCTTGCGCAGATGCTGCTTGACCGCCTCGACGGCCTGCACCACGTACGACATGTCCGGGTCTTTGGTCTTGCGCAGCGGCGTCGGCACGGCGATATCGATGGCATCCATCTCCGCCAGCGCCGACATGTCGGTGGTCGCCCGGAATCGTCCAGCGCGCACCACCTCGGCGAGTTCCGCCGTCGGCACGTCGGGGATGTAGCTGCGGCCCGCATTCAGTTCGGCGACCTTCCGTTCGTCCACGTCGAACCCGGTCACCGAAAATCCGGCCTTGGCCAGCTCCGCCGCCAGCGGCAAGCCGACATACCCAAGACCAATGATGCCCACCTTGCACGTCTTGTTCTGGATGCGCTCCGACAGACTCATGAACACCCTCTCCCAACATCACTGAAACACCTGAAGCGCGCGCCCGGCGCCAGCGTTACGGCGCGGTCGGAGGCTTCCACGTAGCCAGACGCTTCAGATCCGCGTCCACCATTATGCCAATCAAGCCTTTGAAATCGATCGAGGGCTCCCACCCGAGGATCGTGCGTGCCTTGTCGGCGCTGCCAATCAGATGATCGACCTCGGCGGGCCGCAGCAGGGTCGGGTCGAGTTCCACGTGCTTCTTCCACTCGAGCCCCGCATGGCCAAACGCCACCTCCACCAGGTCCTTCACCGAGTGGCTCACGCCGGTCGCCACCACGTAGTCGTCGGGCGTCGGCTGCTGCAGCATCAGCCACATCGCACGCACGTAGTCGCCGGCAAATCCCCAGTCGCGGTGCGCGTCCAGGTTGCCCAGGTACAGCTTGTCGGCCAGCCCGAGCTTGATCCGCGCCACGGCGTCGGTCACCTTGCGCGTCACGAACTCGAGTCCGCGCCGCGGCGATTCGTGATTGAACAGAATCCCGGAGCACGCGAACATCTTGTAGCTCTCGCGATAGTTCACGGTGATGTAGTGCCCGAACACCTTCGACACGCCGTACGGACTTCGCGGGTAGAACGGCGTCATCTCGGTCTGCGGCACCTCGCGCACCTTCCCGAACATCTCGCTGGACGACGCCTGGTACAGCTTGATCTTCGGATTGACCATGCGAATCGCCTCGAGCACGCGCGTCACGCCCTGGGCGTTGAATTCGCCAGTGAGGAAGGGCTGGTCCCAGGAGGCGGGCACAAACGACATCGCCGCCAGGTTGTAGAACTCGTCGGGTTGCACGTCTTCGATCGCCCGCACGAGCGACAACTGATCCAGCAGGTCGCCCGGCCGCAGCGTCACGCGATCGAGCAAGTGCTCAATCCGGCCGTAGTTCTGATGGCTCAGTCGGCGGGTGATGCCGGTGACCTCGTAGCCCTTTTCGAGCAGCAACTCGGCCAGGTACGATCCGTCCTGTCCCGTGATGCCCGTGACAATCGCCCGCTTCGCCATGGATGTCTCCCTGCCTGCCAAATGAAGCATTGATCTTATGAGCTTCGTGGCGGAATACGCAAGGACCGAGGAGCGCCGGTAGTGTGTCAGTTCGCTTCACGTCCCCGCTCACACTCGCCGGCAAAGCGCACCTACCAGGGCTCGTCGCCGACCTGACGTTTGCGCTATTCGCGCAGCCAGTCCTGGCCTTATCGGCGCACTTTGCGAGCTCACGCTGTCGGCTCGGTTCGAGGGGCCGCTTCGCGAACTGAGCCACCACCGAAGCGCTGTGTCCTATTTGAGACGGCGGGGGACAGCGCAAGGATGGCAACCGATTCGGTAAGATACTGCAGGCCGCCGAAATGTGGCGCGCGCTCGGAGGGTTGATGGAATCGATTGATGTTGTCGTGATTGGTGGAGGGGTCACGGGCCTGGCCTCGGCCGCGGCCCTGGCGCGCGCCGGACTGGGCGTGTGCGTACTCGAGCGACACCCCAAGTGCGGCATGGACACCAGTACGCACAACAGCGGCGTCATCCACGCCGGGATCTACCATCCCGCCGACTCGCTGAAAACCAAGCTCTGCGTCGAGGGCGCACGTCTGCTCTACGAATTCTGTGACCAGCACCGGGTGCCCCACACCCGGTGCGGCAAGCTCATCGTCGCGCTGGACGAGGCTGAAGCCGCCGCGCTGCCCGCGCTCAAGCAGCGCGGTGAGGCGAATCGGGTCGAGGGATTGACGCTGGTCGATCGGGAGTTCATCCGTCGCCGCGAACCGCACGCGGCGGGTGTGGCGGCTATCTATTCGCCGAATACGGGCATCGTGGAACCCGAGGTGCTCGTGCAGGCGCTGGCGCGAGTCTGCGAGGACAGCAGCGCGCACGTGCTCCCGGGCACACGGTGCACGAGCGCGAATCCTGAACACGACGGCACCGTTGTTCATACCGGCCGCGAACACATCCGGGCGCGCGTCGTCGTCAATGCGGCGGGACTCCATGCTGACGACGTATCTGCCTTGCTGGGCGGCGAAGCGTTCACCATCCATCCATGCCGGGGCGAGTACGCCGAGATCGCACCTTCCAGATGCGGCCTCGTCAACGCGCTGGTGTATCCGCTGCCCCACGCTTCGGGCCATGGTCTGGGTGTGCATCTGACCAGAACGACGAGGGGCAGCGTGCTGATTGGACCGACGATCCAGCACCAGCAGAGCAAAGACGACTACGAGGGCGGGCGACTGGAGCTGGAGGCGTTTCTGGAACCGACTCGCCGGTTGCTGCCGGACATTCAGCTGGCCGACCTCCGGATGGGTGGGAGCGGAATCAGACCCAATCTGAACGCGCCGGACGAGACGTTTGCCGACTTCCTGATTCGGCGCGATACCCGTAACCCAAGGCTGGTTCACGCGGCGGGCATCAGCTCGCCAGGCCTGACCGCGTGTCTGGCGGTTGGGAATCTCGTCACAAATCTGGTGCGACAAATCCTATAAGGGCACTACGATCGGCGAGCCGCGATGTGTCTGGCGAGGGCGTCCTGCCAGGTCGGCATGCTGATACCCAGTCCGGCGAGTCGCCCGTTGTCGAGCGCAGAAAACTTCGGCCTGGGCGCGAGCAGCGCGACCTGTTCGAGCGTGATCGGGCGCAATAGCGGCGTGCATCCGAGCAGCCGTCCAGCCTCCCGCGCGATGTCCATCCAGCTGCAGGCCCCGGTATTGACACAGTGATACACGCCCGGCGGCGCCGGCATGGCCAGCAGCGCCCGCGTCGCCGCTGCGATGTCGTGCACATAGCTCGGAGAGACTGTCCGGTCACAGAACACGGGCACCTCGGCGCCGGCCTCGATGCCGCTGACAATGCGGTCGAGACTGCTGCGCGCGGGGCGACCCAGTGGCGGCGGACCGAACAGGCTCTCGACGCGGAGCACGAATCCGCGCGTCACCTCGAGGGCAAACCACTCGCCAAGCAGTTTCGAC
>Ga0334722_10001294_pt1 | contig 32078 bp, 29 predicted proteins | sample C3_bottom_MG_FD_207210 | JGI IMG/M metagenome (GOLD analysis project Ga0334722, IMG submission 207210) | Sediment microbial communities from Yellowstone Lake, YNP, Wyoming, USA - C3_bottom | ecosystem: Environmental > Aquatic > Freshwater > Lake > Sediment | place: USA: Wyoming | collected... | reverse complement strand
GCCGATCTTGAACAACAACACGATCAGCGGCAACACGCCGCTCCAGATGGGCTTCAACGTAAGCGCCGCGGGCGCGGTCGCGAACTACGACAGCCTGTTCACCGAGCCGTTGCTGATAGACGGCGGCAGTATCTTGTCCGACATGACGTGGTCCAGCTCGAAAGTGTACTCCATCATGGGCGATATAACGGTCAACAGCGGCAAAATCCTGACCCTCGCACCCGGGACCGTGCTCAAGTTTGCCCAGTTCGCGCGGCTCACGGTGAACGGCACCTTGATTGCCCAGGGCACGGTTGACAACAAGATCACCTTCACGGACTACCGCGACGACACCGTGGGGGGCGACACGAACGGCGACGCCGACGCAACGACCCCCGGCGGCGGCTGGTGGAGCTCGATCTTTATCAACGACAACGGGTCCGCGACGATGGACTACTGCGAAGTGCGGTACGCCGGTTACACGAATAACAACGGCGACCTTCACATGGGAGTGCTGAAGCAATACAACGGCGCGTTGACTTTGACGAACTCCGTGGTGCGGGACACCGCGTGCACCTACTGGAATGGGTCCGCCTGCAGTAATCCGGCAACCGGCGTATACCTCTTACAAACGACCGGCGCGCACCTCATCAGTGGAAACACGATCACGGCCAATGCGGGCTGGGGCGTGGTGGTGAACAACGCGGGCGCCGGTGTGACGATCAGCAACAACGTGATCACGAACAACAGCAGCGGCGGGATCAATCTGGAAAACAGCAGCCCGACGATCCAGGGGAACACCATAGACCATAACCCCGGCACAGGCATCTATCTGGTCAACAGCAGCCCGTTGATCCAGGACAACATCATCACGAACAACACCAATTACGGCCTGTACCTCATGGGCACGTCCGCGCCGATCTTGAACAACAACACGATCAGCGGCAACACGCCGCTCCAGATGGGCTTCAACGTAAGCGCCGCGGGCGCGGTCGCGAACTACGACAGCCTGTTCACCGAGCCGTTGCTGATAGACGGCGGCTATATCACGTCCGACATGACGTGGTCCAGCGCGAAGGTGTACTCCATCAGGGGCGATATAACGGTCAACAGCGGCAAGACCCTCACCCTCGCAGCCGGGAGCGTGCTCAAGTTTGCGCAGAACGCGCGGCTCCTGGTGTTCGGGACCCTGAACGCGGCAGGCGCGGTTGACAACAAGATCTTCTTCACGGACTACCGCGACGACACCGTGGGCGGCGATACGAACGGGGACGCGGACGCGACCGTCCCTGGCGGCGGCTGGTGGCACTCGATCTATCTTCGGGACTACGGTTCGGCGACCCTCGATTACTGCGAAGTGCGGTACGCCGGCTACTCCTATAACAGCGACGACCCACACATGGGCGTGTATAAGGAATACAACGGCACGCTGACCCTGACGAACTCCGTGGTTCGGGACTCAACATGCACCTACTACGACGGCCGCGCCTGCACCGACGGGGCGCAAGGAGTATCCCTTTTCGGCGCGACCGGGGCTAACCTGATCAGCAACAATACGCTCACGAACAACAACGGCTGGGGCGTGGTGCTGAACGCCTCAGGCGTGAGCACGACCGTGAGCAACAACGTGATCACGAACAACCGTGACGGCGGAATCTATCTGGAGAACAGCAGCCCGCTGATCCAGGGCAACACCATAGACAGCAACACCGGCACGGGCATCTATCTGACCGGCGTCACTACGAAGCCCAATATCTACAAAAACAATATCTATTCCAACCCAATCGGGATATACGCCACAGCTTCCGCAAAACCATTAATCGGCGGCTCCGCGGGGAACGGCAACAACTTGTACGACAACACGACCTATTCGGTCCAGAACGTCACATCAGCGATAACGATCACCGCGACGAACAACTACTGGGGGAGCGCCGCAGGGCCGTATCACGCGACCACGAACACCTCCGGCAATGTGAACAGCGCGGTAAGCGACTACGTGGATTACGGAATCACTTTATCGAGCCCCGCGGGTCCGCGCGTCAATGCCACGCCGGTTTCGCTCGATTTCCTTCTCGTTTCAGAGGGCTCCGGCACAACGCGGACCTTGACCATCGCAAATTCGGGATGGGTTGACCTCGCCGTATCCGACATCGCGATAACCGGATCGGGCTATTCCCTGAATCTGAACGGTGGTTCGAGCCCGTGCGCCAACACGGCCGTCACGCTTGCGCCGAACGGAAACTGCACCATGGAAGTCGTATTCCATCCGTTGACAACAGGCGTGTTCAATGGGGCGCTTAATGTCTCCTCCAACGACCCCGATGCTTTGAATCTTGCAATAACGCTCACCGGAACGGGGGCGGACATGACGGCGCCGCAAATCACCTCTCCGGTCCCGGCCACGGACGGCTTCATCAAAACCGCGGCAGTGGGCTACACCCTGAGCGAGGCCGCGGCCTCGGGAAGCATCACGTTCACCCGGACCGCCGGAGCGGAAGACCTCTCCTCGCCGCGCGTCTATACCCTCGGCGCAGGGGACAAATCCGCGGGTCAGCACGGCTTTGACTCCGGACTCGCTCTGGTGAACGGCGCGGTCTATACCGTAACCTTCGAGGCCATGGACACGGCAGGCAATGCCGCCTCAATGACCGCGACGAACGTCACCTTCGACAACGAAGCGCCGAGGTTCACCTCAACGGCGCCCGCAACGAATGGCTTTATCAATGCGGCGACAACAGGGTATGCACTGAGTGAGGCCGCGGCGAGCGGAAGCGTCACGTTTACCTGGGCCGGCGGCGCGGAGGACCTGATCTCGCAGCGGACCTATACCTTCACTTCCGCGGACATGACCGGGACCACGCACAGCGTGAACACGGGCCTGCAGCTGGTGAACGGCGCGATCTATACCGTGACCTTCAATGCGATCGATCCGGCGGGGAATCCGGCTACCGCGGTATCGAGCACGAACGTGACCTTCGACGTCACGTCCGCATCCGCGACGCTCACAAGTCCGGCGGCGAACAGCATTGTAAATCATGCGAATGCGGGCTACAGCCTGAGCGAAGACCTTTCCGCGGGCAGGATCACGTTCACCAGGACCGGCGGCAGCGAGGATGCGATTACACATTCGTATGACCTGCTTCCGGCTGAAAGGCTCATCGGCAGCCATACGGCCAGCACGGGTTTCACCCTCGTGGACGGCGCGATCTACACCGTGGCCATGGAAAACGTTCTGGACAAGGCCGGGAACCCGACCACGACGGTCACGAACATCAACGTTAAGTACGATGCAACAGCGGTGGCAATCACGAATACCGTTCCCACGGCGAACAGTAAGATGGCGACCGCATCGGTAAGCTACACCCTGAGCGAGGCCGCTGCATCAGCCAGGATAACGTTCACCCGGACCGGCGGCGCTGCGGACAGCAGTTCACAACATGTGTACGACCTCGCGGGCGCGGACCTGAACTCCGGCGCTCATACGGTGGATACCGGACTTCCGCTCGTTGAAGGCGCAATTTACACTGTGTCCTTTGACGCGGTGGATATGGCGGGCAATCCCGCAACAACCATTTCCAATGCGCTAATAGTTTTCGACTCCGGCGCGCCCGGCATCGCCATCACCCAGCCGGGCCAGGACGTAACGATCATGGTGAGCAGCATCCTGATTCAGGGAACGGTGTCCGATGCGGCGACCGCCGTCTCGGTATCGCTTTCCGACGGGACGAACACCTATTCCCCGATTGTGTCGAGCGGCGCGTTTACACAGACGATCACGTTCAACTCCGAGGGCCAGTATGTTATCACGGCAACAGCCACGGACCAGGCAGGCAACCACAGCTCGGTCCAGCGGAACATCAAGTATACGAGGCTGGGGGATATCGACTCCTCCGGAGACGTCACGGTCAATGACGCACTTCAAGCACTCAGGATAGCGGCCGGGCTTGTGCAGCCGTCCGCAACGGACCTCGCGCGCGGCGACGTGGCGCCGCTGGTGAACGGCAAGCCGCAGCCGGACGGCAAGATCGATATCGGCGACGTGGTTGTGCTCCTGAGAAGAGCGGTGGGATTGGTGAGTTGGTAGGGTTTGGGAAGTTAGAAGTAATAAGTAAGAAGGAAAGGGAGGCTTAACCATGAAAAAGACGAGCGCGGGATTACTGATATCCATGGCAGCGCTGTTTGCGATCCACGGATGCGGCGGAGGGGGCGGGGGCGCCGGAACGCCCGGCCGGAAACAGCCGACTATTGCGGTGATCAAGATCGCCACTCTTGGCACTCCGTCAAGCAACCCCATCAACGGGGCGCAGGCGATCCTGCATCTCCCGGAAGGCGTGACCGTCAAGGCGACCCAGAACGCGCCCCAGACCGATACGGGCGTGGTCACGTCCTCGGGCGCCGACCTGTTCCTGGGGGTCTATTCAGCGGCAGCGGGCACGGTGCAGGTCTACGTGGCAAAAACAGCCGGCATCGCGGTAGGCGAGTTCGCCACGGTTAACTGTGATATCGCAACGGGCAGTTTCCCGGCCTCATCCGACTTCAGCGTATCTAATCTGTCCGTTGTTGACGCCGGAGGCAATTTGATCACCGGACTGACAGCGACTTTTACCGCGACGATTGATTAGGCAGAGATAAATGAGAAGCACCTTGATCGCCGTGCCCGGGCGCTCGCCGCGGTCTTGCTTCTCTTGCAAATGTTTCCTCGCGGTCTGTCGGCCTCGCGCAACGGATCATCGACCGGGTTTCAATCCGATGACGGCGACTGCCGGAACCGGTCGCATCACATGAGACTCGGTGCGGACGGCGGTAAACCCGTTCGCAATCATCGTCCGGGCTATCCGTCGTCCCCACTCAACGGCTGAATCGGCGGTAGCGCCCTTCGATCTCGGCTGGATCGAGATGACAATGCGCCCCCCGGGGCGAAGCACGCGGCGTAGTTCGACAAGACCTGCATCGAGCTCGGGCCAGAACTGGACCGAGTTGCTGGCAAAGACTTTGTCGAAATCATTATCAACGAACGGGAGAGCTGCCGCTGACCCCACGCGAAGATCCAGCCGCCCTCCCGCATCGGCGTTGCGGCGGCGCGCCTGACGGAGCATTTCATGCGAAGGATCGACGCCGGCAACGAGACCTGAGGTGACGAGACGAAGTGCGCGTTGCACGTCCACACCGGGGCCGAAGCCGACCTCAAGGACCCGGTCCGTCGGCTGCAACTCCAGCAGCGAGACCACCCATTCGCCGCGGCTGCGGTTCTTGATTGCCATCACATGCCCTATGAGCCAGCCGAGCGCGCCGGCAGGATGACCGAACTGCCGCCGTATCCCTGTTTCACAACCGCCTTCACCCGATTGTACGGGTGAGCATGTTCCTGTTTCCTGCTTCATGCCTTTTTCTCCTTTCAACGAAAGAGGACGGTCATGTGCTCCCGTCCCCCTGATCTTGCCGCAGACTCATTCGCTGTTCCGGTTATGCCGGTGTTTTGAGCCAACAAGAAGGAACAACCCAATTGCGAGCACGACCACCGGCCAGAAGAGCGCCGGATGGCCGTGGTCCATCGGCATCCATCCGGCCCGCTTTGAGAGCCAGAGAAGGCCGAGTACGGACAGAAATATTCCGGAGATTTTTTGCAAGCCTCCGCGTCTTTCGCATCCTTTGCTTGAATCATCGTTTGTTTCACTTTTCATGAGTTCACCTCCTTTAGTTTAGCAACTAAACCATAAGCGCAAAAAAAAGAGGATCAGCGCTTCTCTTTCATCTGTATCGCGCTCTTTCCGAGATACTCGCTGATCCAGGCGAGCATGGAGACGAGAAATTCCACCTTGTCATCCGGATATTTCCTCAGTTCCTGGAGCAGGGGCCTGATAGTCTCTTCGTTTTTCCTGCCGTGCTCGCTGAAGGCGTCCCTGCCGGTTCGGGTCAGTTCGAGGAACACTTCCTTGTTATTACTGCCGCTCTTATAGCGCCTGACAAGACCTTTGGTTTCGAGTTTTTTCACAACCTGTGAGACGGCGCCCTTGGTTATGCCGGCAACCCGCGCAAATTCAGTTACGTTGATTTCCGGGTGCTCGCCGATCCGGTCCAGCATGTGCCTCTCGGAGTGATAAAGGTCGTGTTTGAGGCCTGACTTGACGGGTATTTTTTCAAGGGCGTGGTATCTGCGAGCGGCCTGGATGAAGAGCGCCATGATCTTATTGCCGGCCTTTGTTCTGTCCATGCGTAAATAGTATAGCAACTAAACGAAAAAGTCAAGAAGAATTATTGATCGTCTCAAAACAAACATGATAAAGTCGTAAAAATGATCTATCTCACACAAAGCCACAAAGACACAAAGTAAATCTTCTTAATTATCAACGTGTCTTTCTTCGTGGCTCCGTGGCTTCGTGTGATAAAATGACTTTTTACGAGTTCATCAAACATAGAATAAACACAATTAAACGGTCATTCCCGAAGGTTTAATCGGGAATCTGGTGTTAAAACCATGTCCCCGACAGAAGCATTCGGGGATGACGCAAAGTGTTATGTCAATTCTAATTATGAGACCGTTAATATATTCCCTGATAATAGGCGAGACGCTTTATTGTTCCGGCTTGTCTGGGTTAGGAATGGAACAATTAATTAGTATTTCGTTTGTATTAATCGTCTGTCTTCGGTTTGGTCCCGCCGTGCTCCTGCCCGAACTGGTTCGCCGCGGTTATGCCCACTTCCTGCAGCATCCGTTTGTGGGTGTCCCTGACAAGCTCGAGGGATATGTCGAGGATCTTTGCCAGTTCTTCAAGGGCCTGTCGCTGGGCAAAGTGGCGCTCGGCGATCATGATCTTCAGAAAATCGGCCTGGATGAGAGCCTGCAACTCCGGGTCCGCGATGGGGAAGCTTTCGTACGCCTGCTTGAGCGTTTTGCCCGCGGTTATCACTTCTCGGAACTTGTTCACCGCATCCTCGTAGATATTGCTCTCTTCAGGCGTGAACTCTTTAAAGCTGAATTCGGGCATGTCCTGCTTTTTCATGTTTTTTTCTTTTTTCTTCACCGTTCGATTCCTTTGTTGTATTTATTCAGTTGATGCATGATCCATGATTCACGAAATGCGCTTACTTACAGCATCAAACATGCATCCTGTTCTGTATCCCTACATCGCGCATCGACGCTACATAACCCGTTTCTCTTTCGGTCTTCTCTCCGGCACGGTCCTGCTCTCAATCTTCCCCTCGTTCCACTCGATAGAGACATAGAGTCCGCAGAAGCAGCTTCCGTATTCCCTGATGTCAGGGTCGCGGTATACGCAGGGACAGATAATGTCCAGGTCCTTCTCCTTCAGTCCCCAGGCGAGACGGCACGGGCAGGACCGGTAGCCGTAGCGCGCTTCGTTTGTAAGGAGGCCGCGCAGGATATCCATGACAAAGGGTTTGTCTTTGTTCAGACGGATACCCTGGGACTCCGCGTATTTTGAGAGAATTTCGTGAAGTTTTTCAGGCGTCATGGCAGTTTCAGGGCTTTCCTGAGCTTATTCTCGTCGAAGCCGACAATGACAACATCGTCGATGCAGATCGTCGGAAAGCTGCAGTCGGGGTTAACTTTTCTGACCTCAGAAATAATATTTTCCCGCTCCGCACCGGCAAGGAGGTCGACGTCCACAATATCGGCCTTGATGCCGCATTCATTGAAAAAACGCTTGGTGCGCATGCAATGTGAGCAGGTGCTGAGAGCATAGAGCTTTACCCGCGGCTTGATCGTAGTCATGAAGAGCTCCTCACCAAAGTTGTGCCAGTATAACATGGCCGTGAAAGTGATGCAAATATATTTGGCAACCTACAGACTGTGAGTAATTTAACGGCATTATCTCCGGCGTATGGACCGGGAAACTGTGCTAAAATTAATACGCGTCGTCTAAAAACAATACTCAGAGAGGCCGGGAAAAATGAAAAACAAAGCCGTACTGAATATATTTCATATCATTACAGCTGGTTTTGTCGCCCTGGTAGTTATAAACAGTCTCAGTTGCGGCAGTAGAGAAGGGACAAGAAAGCTTGACCTTACCCGGAGGGAGCCGATTACCGAAAAAAATAATATTGCTCGCAAGGACGCAATTAGAATCGCGGTCGGCGGCATGATAACGCCAAAAGATGGGTTTATCTATTATAAAGCGTTCGTCGATTACATGGGCAGAAAAATGGGCAGGCCGGTACAGTTCGTGGACAGGGAGAAGTACGACGAAATCAATGCGCTTCTGAAAGCAGGCGAGATCGACGCAGCTTTCGTGTGCAGCGGTCCTTACGTGGACGGCCATGCTGAATTCGGCATGGAGTTGCTTGCGGCGCCTCAGGCCCACGGCGGCACAGTGTACTATTCATATATTGTCGTGGCAAAAGACAGTCCGATAACCGATTTTGAGGGCTTGCGGGGCAAGCGCTTTGCTTTTACAGATCCCATTTCAAACACGGGAACCCTGGTTCCCGCATATATGCTGGCTAAGATGCATGAAACGCCGGCTACGTTCTTTAAGGAATATGTGTATACCTATGCCCATGATAAGTCGATACGGGCTGTTGCGCTGAAACTTGTTGAAGGCGCGGCAGTGGACAGCCTGATCTGGGATTATCTGGACCGCACGAACCCGGAATTCACCTCGAAGACCAGGATCATCATAAAGTCTCCTCCCTATGGAATTCCTCCGTTCGCCGTCAGGAAAGATCTGAGCCCTGAACTGAAAAAAGCGATGCAACAGGCGCTCCTGAACGCTTATAAGGACGCTGAAGGGAAGGAACTGCTCAGGGAGATGATGATCGAAAGGTTCGTGATCATCCCCGACAGCGCCTATGATTCCGTGCGGGAAATGAAGGCCTGGCTCGCGCGGCACGGGGCGGAGACGAAGGGGCAGTGATGCCATGAAAATCAGAAGTATTAAAACAAGGTTTCTGATCGGAACCGCAGCCGCGGTTCTGGCGCTGGGCCTGACCATGATCTTGCCGGTCAACGCCTTTCTGCGGACAAAGCTGGACAACAAGCTTGAAAAAAGGGGTATGACAATCGCCCGAAGCATTGCGCGGGACAGCGTCGATCCGCTGCTGACGGATCGGCATGTGGATCTGGACCTCATGATCAGGGACTACCGGAGGACCGAGGAGGACATTGCCTACATATTCATCGTAGACGGCAGAGGCGAGATCGCTGCGCATACCTTTGAGGGCGGATTCCCGACAGAACTCAAGGGATTGCGGACGAACGACATCGACGGGAAAGTAATTGCACGGCGCTTTGCCAGCGGGCAGGGGATGATCAAAGATATTGCGATCCCGCTTATGGGCGGAACGTTGGGAGCAGCGCATGTGGGTTTGTTCATGGCGGTTGTAGACAGGGATATCGACGACATAGCGGGGGTGATCATCGGGATCATTATGGGGCTCATCATTATCGGAGGGGCGCTGGCGTTCATGATAGCCGCTTCGGTGACGAAGCCCATTCATCTCCTCGTTGTGGCTGCGCAGGGGATAGAGAAAGGCAATCTGGGCACAAGAGTGCCCCTGCGCACCGACGATGAAATCGGTCTGCTTGCGGGGGCGTTCAACAGAATGGCCGAGGCCCGCATGCATAATGAGGCGGAACGCGAAAAATTGATCTCCAAACTCCGGGAAGCGCTCGACAAGATCAAGACCCTGAAAGGGATGATGCCCATATGCGCTTCGTGCAAGAAAATACGCGATGACAAGGGATATTGGACCCAGATCGAACTGTATATTTCAGAACATTCAGATGCGGAGTTCAGCCATGGTATCTGCCCGGATTGCGCGAAGAAGCTCTATCCCGAATATTACAAAGACGCGACTTGACATCCTCGCACGAGCGTGAGACAATTTAATCATGAGAAAACTCTTCATTATAGCTGCTCTTTGTCTGACAGTGACAGGTTGCGCGCCGGTGCTTGATCGGGATACCATGAAGGAGGGCATCAGGACCGTGTCGTTCGCTCAGCTCCGGCAGACGCCGGATGCGTATAAAGGGAAATTATTTATCCTCGGGGGCCTCATCGTCGACACCAAGTTCATGGAAAAGGGATCGCAGATCGAGGCGCTGTACATCCCGGTGAATTCATATGGGTATCTGATCGACGAAGAGCACCGGGGTGGAAGGTTCCTTGCCGTCTACCCGCGCTCGAAGGGGCTTTTAGATCCTCTTATCTATAAGAAAGGGAGGGAAATAACCCTGTCCGGCGAGTTCCTCGAGACAAGGAAGGGCAAGATCGATGAGATGGAGTATGAGTACCCGGTTTTCGAGATCAAGGAAATCTATTTATGGGAAGAGCAGAAAGACTATTATCCGCCCTACTACCCGTATTATTCCCGGCCCTTTGTATACGACCCCTGGGGGAGACCCTACCCCAATCCCTATCCCTACTACCCCGCGCCGCCGTGGTACTGATCCGCATCCGGTTATGAGCTGCTAATACGTCAGGATCGTCCGTTTTTTCACCCCTTTCAGCTGAAGCATAAAACGAGTTGCAAATGTGAGGTTGTAAATATAATGTATAGGAGCAAGGCGTTGATTATAACAGCGCGGGACATGAACACCCGCGAACGGAGGAGATATGAAAAAAAGTAAGACAAATACCATGACGTTCGCAGAAGCGAGCGACTTCTACGATGAGCATGACATATTCGAAACCGGAGCCGCTTTCGAGCTCACCGACATCAAATTCGACCTGATGAAAAAACGGTATATCGGGCTGGACGAACGGCTTTACAATAAGATAAAGAGAAAAGCCAAAAAGCTACGCGTCAGCGAAGACGCTCTCATTCAGGGTTGGTTGAAGGAAAAGGTCGGGTGAGTAATGTGTCCTTCAGAAATGGTGTAGACTTATAGAGAACGTTCTCATAGTGATGCGCTATCGTCTAAATTCACTCAATCCGATGTCCGTCATGCCCTCGCGGCAAAACAAACCCCCTCAATTATCTTGCCATTTACGTATTGATATAGTATTCTTTTCCCCATAGTAAAGACCGCTTTAAAGCGAACGAGGATGCACGATGCCGATAAATTCGGGAAAGCCTAATTTATGGAAAGCTGATGTCGCCGAGTCAATCGATTTCTATAATGACTGGTTCCTCCGCTTCGCCCCCGGCGCCTTTCGCAAGCAGCGCTTCCTCCGCACGAACGACCCTCTCCTCAGTGAACTGGAAAAGAAACAACTTGCCGCGCTCAAGAGACTGCTTCTCCGACATGGATATAAGCGCATAAATATCAACGATGCCGGTAATCTTGATGCAATGCCGCCTGGCACATTTACTATTCCTCGCGGTCTCTCCAAACAGGTTCCCGTCAAAGCCTCTATCGATTGTCTGGTGAAGCCGATTCACACCAGCAAGCGAGACAAACCTTTCGTGCTAGAGCTCAAAGCATCTGGAAACGCGTCAACTACCACAAGGTTGCGCAGGAAGGAATACCAGAAATTTACGCACCTCAGGGACCGCTATGGGGAAAATATCGGATTCATTCTGCTCTTCTGCGGCTACTTCGACCCCGGGTATCTCGGATATGTGGCGGCCGAGGGGATCGACTGGGTTTGGGCGCACCGGCTGGGTGATCTGAGTGCGCTTCTGGCCGGGGGTAATAAAAGCAAGCTGAGTAATGCGGTCACAAGACTCAAAATACCTTTGACATGTGCGAGTAATTCCCTATAATCGACTCATCCGTTCAAATGAAGGGGGCGGGGCTTTGGAGAAAGGCGTTTTCGGGTGAAAGGAAAAGGAATACCTCCGGCAAGTATTGTTCCGATCGCGAGAGCGCTGAAAAAAAGATACAAGGACTTTGGCCACTATAATAGGAAGAACCCTCTTGACGAGTTGCTGCTTATTCTCTGCAGCGTAAAGCGCGGAGAAAAAGTTTATCTTCGGGCTTATAAATCGCTGAAACAGGCATTCCCTACTTTTGAGAAACTGAATCAGGCTTCGGTTAAGGAGCTTACTAAAAAGATAGAGTGGGGCGGCTTGCAGAACCAAAAGGCGCGCTCTTTAAATAAAATCACTACGGCAATAACCGGGAGGTTTGGAAAGTTATCGCTGGCGCCATTACGGAAGATGACGGAAGAAGAATGTGAAGGGTTTCTCTGCTCGCTTCCCGGCGTCGGGAAAAAAGTCGCCCGCTGTGTAATGTTGTATTCCCTTGGCATGAAGGTCTTTCCCGTTGATACGCACTGTTGGAGGATTTCAAAAAGATTGGGTTGGATAAAAACGAACGGCAAACACAAGTTTTGCACCTCAACGGATATGGACAAGTTGCAGGACATGGTGCCCCCGAAATTGCGTCTGTCTTTGCATGTCAATATGGTCTCGTTGGGAAGAGAGGTTTGTTTTGCACGGTCACCGAAATGTCACCAATGCCCAATAGAGCAATACTGCTTAAAGTGTGGCGTTACTAAACGCGAAAAAATAGAACTATAAAAGAGGGCTGACGGTTCCCCATCTACAGTCTGAGTTTGTTTCGGGTGGATAAAGGGATGACGAATGGCGTTGAGTTTTTACTGGAGCCGAGAACTTGTCTATCAAATTGAGTTCGTAGGTCGGTTAAGCTGAGTCATGTCGGGGAACAGACTGCAAAAACAATGTTGGCGCGTTCGTCAGTATCATTCATCCTTCAACGAGTCAAATCGGAACCTGCTCGCGTTGAGGTAGTCTTCGATATTTTCGAGCGCAAGCCACCTGCGATGAAGCGTCTCCGCGACACAGCCGGTGGTGTTCGAGCCGGCGAAGAAATCGAGGACGAGGTCGCTCTCGTTAGTGAGCAGCTTGATAAAAAACTCGGGTAGAGCGGCGGGGAAGCGGGCGGGATGGATGTTGAGACCGGCTTCTTTGCAGCGTTGGGTGTAGACGTCGTTCGCAGCATTGTTGCCGAATTTCAGCATGTCAAAAGAAATTTCCTCTTCGATTACGTTCGGTGGTATGGACCCGCCGGCTGCGATCTTATCGAAGCTGGATTTTATATTATGTCCGGATGGCCGCGTGGTTGCGGTCACACCCTTTTGATTCAAGCGGAGCATGTCCTTGCTGTAGGGCTTGAGGACGTTGCGGTTATTCGCTTTCGGCCAGGGGGTCTTCGAGAGCCACCATACGTATTCGACGGAGTCCCTGATGCGGATGCGCTGGACCGTCACCCATTCGGCGGGCACGGGCATCTTCGCGGGGTTGAACCAGAAGCATTCCTGGGCGAGATGAAAGCCCAGTTCCTCGATCAGGGCCACGAGCAGCTTGAAATGGTAAACGGAGCGGGTTGGGGTCCCTTTGTTGTAGCTTCCGCCGATGTTCAGGACAAAACTGCCGTCGTCCGTTAAAACGCGCTTGATCTGTTCAGCGAAGGGCAGGAACCAGCGAACATAATCCGCTTTGTCCACGTTGCCATATTCTTTTTTGAAGTGCAGCGCATAGGGCGGAGAGGTAATCGCGGCATTAATGGAATTATCGGGCAGTTTTTTCAGGAGTTCGAGCGAGTCGCCTAAATAGGCCGCGCCGTAGTCGGTGAAATAGTAAGGCTCTGCGCCGTCAATCCGAAATTGCTCGTGGTTCGTATACATCAGGTTTTGCTGCCTGGTTATGATTTTTTCACCGATCATGCTGCACCCTTATGTAGGCAAGGTTGTTTTTTAGTTTGGCACATAATAGCATTTTTGAACTTCTTTGGGTAACAAAAAAACAGCGGTTGGTGACGCATCGTTCTATACTCTCGACTATAGCATAATGGGTTTACATTGTCAACCAATAAAACAATAAGCAACCAACAGGATTTATCCGACTGGATTTCTCAGTCTGAAGCCGCGCGTTTGCGGGGCGTCACTCGCCAGGCCATTGCAAAGCTCGTAAAAAAAGGCAGGCTGAAAGTCCTGGTTCTCGGCGGGCACACGTTCGTGAGCAAAGCCGAAGTAGTGGGTTTCGAGATGCAGACTGCCGGACGTCCGAAGAAGGAGAAGAATGGCCAAAAATGTTGATCAGATAAAAACCCTGCTCGACAAGTGCACGGACGAACAGCGCAGGGAGCTTTTCCAATACCTCAGGAGCCATTTTCCTATCCACCCTATTGAAGAGAAGTTGAACTGTTCAGCGGAAATTATCCTGGAGGCGATAGACCGCGCAAGCGACCTGACCTTGCGCGGGATACGGGGTATTATCGCGGAGGCGTCTTTCAAGTACGAGGTGCTTGATAAGCTGAAAGGGTGGAAAGACATTACGCCTGACGGTAACGACTCATTCGACTTCAAGATAAAGGATTCTATAGGTCCTGTGACCATCCAGGTCAAGATGCAGCGTCAAAAAGAACATAAACCGATGATGGCGAACAAGGCGTACAAAATTCTTCCCTCAGGTAGCTACGTAGTGGAAACGCAACGAACCAGGGGCGGGAAGGACCAGCGCACAGGTGAGAACACGCGGCCTTACCGCTTCGGCGAGTTCGACATTATAGCGGTTTCCATGCATCCCTCAACCAATAGCTGGAATTCATTCCGGTACACGGTCGCGGACTGGCTGCTGCCGATGCCGACGAATAAGAAGCTGCTCCTCAAGTTCCAGCCGGTGTCTATTGAGCCGGATGAAGATTGGACCGATGAGCTCCTAACGTGTATAAAATGGCTCAGGTCAGGCATGCGGAAGACGATTGGTCGGAAAAAGGAGTAAGGCGTTGCGAGTGGATACTCAAGGCGCGTGGGTCAATGGATGAGTAACCGGAGTGTGACGTGGTTGTACCCGCTGCGCTGAACAATACAGGGCTGGTAACTATTCACCTACTCTCAAATAGGCACTCAGCGCCACCCAAAAGGTCATCCCCGAAGGGTTCTATCGGGGATCTGGTTTTACGGTTTTTCGGAACACCATATTCCCGATTACGTCCTCGGGAATGACAGGATAGGGAAATTGGTGTTGCAAGTGACACTAAATGTGCTGAATAGTTACCAGGGCTGATATAATGAGTATCACGATATTCGCATCGGGAAATATTGAACGTACTGACGATATCCCGCGTTTGATCGACGATTTGAAACGAGTCGCCGGGGAACAGAACTGGAGATATCACGTCATAGACGATGATTTTGATACGCATCCGAACGCTGTCTTGACTCCGCCCAACTCAGGCGATCAGGCGGCCGTTATCGAGGGATCGTTAGGGCTGAAGGGTATTGTTATGAACGTTGGCCCGGGAGCGGAGCCCTTTGCGATTCTCTTCGATCGTTCCGGGGTGTTAACGGACATGCTTCAGCAGATTTCCTGGATACAAAGCAATGGGCAGGACGAGCGCTTTACCATGTGCAAGACGCAGTTCGCGGGCATCGATTCCCATATTCGCGTCATCGAAGTTCTGGACAGCCTTAAACAGAGTTATATTCCCAACCTTGTCGTCAACGACGAAGGGGACTATTGGGATAGTCGTGATCGAAGAATATTAGCTGAAAAACGCATCTTCCTGGGGAAATGCCTGCGTCATACCGAGAAGGTGATCTCCGGTATCGAGCTTTCCGGTGATGTGGTCCGGGACCCCGAAACTATTGCTTCCCGCATTGAGGAAGCGTTGTTGAAAGCGGATGAGGAAGACCGATTGGAACAATAAAGCAGACTATGGATTATTTATTAATCGTCTCATTATAGTAACAACATGCGCGAAGCGCCACCCCAACCCCTCCTTGCCAAGGAGGGGCTACAACAGTTCTTCCCTTAACAAGGGGAGGTTAGGTGGGATAATTTGCGGCTGCACTGTTCCGTATTCGTTACGAGCTCATAGGGCAGGCTAAAGCCTGCGGCTACTTCACAAGCACCGTCCTCTTCCTCCAGTTCCTTCCCTTTGTCGGAAAGTCCGTTCTGAAGTGCGCCCCCACGCTGCCCTCTCTTTGCAGTGCTGAATGGGTGATGAGCATGGCGGTGGTTATCATGTTGTTCACTTCGAATACGTTTCTGTCGGGGTCGTGGTCTTTCATGGCGCGGCCCCAAACCTTCAATTGCTTAAGGGCCGCGGCAAGCTCTTTTCTGTTCCGTACGATACCCACGTTCGACCACATAAGCTTCTTCAACAACAGTCGTATCTCCGAAGGAGCGGCGGCGACTGATGGCGCAGAGGCTGATCGTTTCTGAAAGCCTGATGTATTCAAACGGGGGCGCTCACTCTGTATCCTCTTTCTCGCATACCGGGCAGCCGCCAGGCCCGCACGCTCGCCGTACACCAACCCTTCCAGCAGGGAATTGCTCGCCAGACGGTTCGCGCCGTGTACGCCGGTGCAGGCCGTTTCTCCGGCGGCGAAAAGGCCCGGGACAGTCGTCGCGCCCCAGAGATCTGTTTTCACGCCGCCCATGATATAGTGGGCGGCCGGCGAGACCGGGATCGGTTCGCGGGAGATGTCGATGCCGAGCTCTTTGCAGGTAGTATAGATCCTCGGGAAACGCCGGATAATGTAGTCGCTGTTCAAATGGGTCATGTCGAGGAAGACATGGTCGGCGTTTGTCAGCGCCATTTCGGAGCGGATGGCGCGGGTGACCACATCGCGCGGTGCAAGCTCCCGAGCCGGGTGATAGCCGTCCATGAAGCGGCGGCCGGCGCTGTTTCTGAGCATGCCGCCTTCGCCGCGCATGGCCTCGGACAACAGGAATTGGGGAGCTCCCTCGCGAAAGAGAGCTGTCGGGTGGAACTGAATGAACTCCATATCAACAAGCGCCGCGCCTGCGCGCCAGGCCATGGCCATGCCGTCGCCGGTCGCGACAGCGGGGTTCGTGGTCCGTTCATAGAGCCGGCCCGCGCCGCCGGTGGCCAGGAGCACGGCCCGCGCGGAAATGATCAGGATCTTTTTAAGGGTTTGCTGGCAGACGATCGCGCCCACGCATCTGCCATCGCGGATGATCAGGTCCCTGGTGAAGGCATAATCTATTTTTGACACCGAGCCCGAGGAGCGCACCTTGTCGACAAGGACGCGCATGATCTCCTTGCCCGTGGAGTCGCCATGGGCATGCAGGATGCGGCGTTTCGTATGCGCGGCCTCCTGGGTAAAAGCGAGCTTGGCGCCCTCCTTGTCGAATTCCGCGCCCCACAGGATGAGCTCGCGGATGCGGGTTGGCCCTTCCTCCACCAGGGTGCCCACGGCCTTCCTGAGACAAAGCCCGTCGCCGGCCCGGATGGTGTCTTCGAAATGGATCGAGATCTCGTCCTCGTCCGACAGCGCCACGGCCACGCCGCCCTGGGCGTATTCGCTGCTGCTCTCAGACGGCGCGTCCTTGGTCACGACGAGGACCTCGCCGTTGCGGGCGAGCTCGATTGCCGCGCGCAATCCCGCCACGCCGCCTCCGATGATCAAAAAATCCGTTGTTAAATATTCCTCTGTATAATCCATGAATAATAGTGTCTCGGGTATATCTCAGATATAGAGTTTCAGGTTTCGAGTCTTGATTGTTTGTAACTGCTCAGGTCAGCCACTTCGCTTCGACGCAAAGCGCGCCAGCATGTTGATATGTCGGAACACTGTCAGTGCCCGTACTCGCAACGCTTTCGCTTCGCACGCGTTGTTTTGGCTGAAGTGGCGCTATCATGAGGGTCGCAGCGCGCTTTTTTGCGTCTGTGCTCAGCGGCAGACCTGAATAGTTACGATTGTTTATACTCTGAACTCTGAACTTTGTACTCTGTACTCTGTACTATTTTGTCATTCCCGGCATTTCTCCCGCCTGCGGGACAAAGGGGTTCTTTCCTTCAATAGACATGAGCTTGAAGCTCCCGGGTTCAAAGACCATCGTGACCCTGCCCCCGTCCTTTTGGACAAGATCGCCTTTAGCCTGCCATTCCCCATCCCAGTTGAAGGTCGCCCTGATTACGCCCTTTTCTTCGATCATGATGACCATCTTGGCATACTGGACGTTGAATTTCACCGACTCGAACTTGCTGAATACCCCTTCAACGGAGGTGGATAGCGCCTGGCGGTCCTTGTAGCTATCGGCGACCTCCTTCATGAAGTCGGCGCGGTCCTTCCGCTCATACGCGCGGCGAATATCACGAAGCTCCGCGAGAACATTTTTACTCTCGATGGCCGCAGGCGCGGGTTGCTTCTCCGCGCCGCAGGAGACGATAAACAGAAAAGCTGACAGGGTAAGCAGGGAAAGGATGCGTTTCATAAGACCCCCTTGGTTATAAAATCGAGAAACAGTTCGAAGTTCAGAGTTCAAAGTACAGAGTACAGAGTACAGAGTACAGAGTACAGAGTACAGAGTACAAAGTTCCGAAGTATAGGCAATTATTAATTGTTTCAAAAAAATAGAAACCATGTAATCAAGCGGTCAGTAGCACTTGAATGACGGCGCCAAGGGTCACGGTCTATAAAAAATTCAAATCCTCGCGCCTCTTTTACAGGATCTTTTTCAAAAATTGCCCCGTGTACGAATCCTTCACCGCGGCGATATCCTCGGGCGTTCCCTGCGCAACAATCCTGCCGCCCCGGTCGCCGCCCTCGGGTCCCAGGTCGATGATCCAGTCGGCGGTCTTGATCACGTCGAGATTGTGCTCGATGACGACCACGGTGTTGCCGCTGTCCACGAGCTGACTCAGCATGTCGAGCAGCTTCCGGGTGTCGGCGAAATGGAGGCCCGTTGTCGGTTCGTCAAGAATATAGAGTGTACGCCCCGTTGCTCTCCGTGAAAGCTCCTTCGAGAGCTTGACGCGCTGAGACTCGCCTCCCGAAAGCGTGGTGGCGGATTGGCCGAGAGTGATGTAACCCAGGCCCACGTCCATGAGTGTCTGGAGCTTCGACCGGACGGGCGTCACATGCTGGAAAAATTCATACGCCTGCTCCACGGTCATGCCGAGCACTTCGGCAATGCTTTTTCCCTTGTATTTGATGTCAAGTGTTTCGCGGTTGTACCGGCTGCCGCGGCACGTGTCGCAGGTCACATACACATCGGGCAGGAAGTGCATCTCGATCTTGATCAGGCCGTCACCTTCACAGGCCTCGCATCTTCCGCCCTTGACGTTGAAGCTGTAGCGTCCGGCCTTGTAGCCGCGCATGCGCGATTCCGGGAGCTGGGTGAAGAGGTCGCGCACCGGGCTGAATACTCCTGTGTATGTGGCCGGGTTCGAGCGCGGCGTCCTGCCGATGGGAGACTGGTCGATGTCGATGACCTTGTCGATATGCTCCAGCCCTTTGATGTCCTTGTGTTTTCCGGACCGTTCGGTGGAGCGGTAGAGCCGCTGAGCAAGGGCGCGATACAGGATGTCCACGACAAGCGTGCTCTTGCCCGATCCGGAAACGCCGGTCACGCAGGTGAGCACGCCGAGGGGAAACTGGACAGTGATATTTTCCAGATTGTTCTCCGTGGCGCTCAGAACCGTGATGTATTTGTTCGAGCGCCGGCGCGAGGAAGGGACCTTGATAAACGCTTTGCCGGAGAGATACTGTCCGGTGAGCGATGCCGCTGTTTTCTGGACCTCGGCCGGCGTGCCCTGGGCAACGATCTCTCCGCCATGAACGCCGGCGCCCGGCCCCATGTCAATCACATGGTCAGCCACGCGGATGGTCTCCTCGTCGTGCTCCACCACGAGCACGGTGTTCCCGAGATCGCGGAGCCGGAACAGGGTGTCGAGGAGCCGTTTGTTGTCGCGCTGGTGCAGGCCGATACTCGGCTCGTCGAGAATGTAGAGCACGCCGACGAGAGACGATCCGATCTGCGTGGCGAGCCGGATGCGCTGGCCCTCGCCGCCCGAAAGCGTGGCGGAGCCGCGGTCGAGGGAGAGGTAATCCAGTCCCACATGAACCATGAACCCCAGGCGCTCGCGGATTTCCTTGAGGATCCGCTGCGCGATGGCTGTTTCCTTCTCCGTAAGTGAAAGCTCCTTGAAAAACGTCAGCGCCTGTTTGATGCTCATCCGCGTGATCTCGTGGATGTTCAGGCCGGCCACCTTTATCGCAAGGGATTCCTTCCGCAGCCTGCTCCCTCCGCAGCCCGGGCAGGGCTGGTAGTTCATGTACTGTTCGAGCTCCCACTGGATCACGTAGGAATCCGTTTCATCATATCGCCGCTTCAGGTTCTCGATGATGCCTTCGAAGGGCTTGCAGGGCGCGCCCTTGCGCGCGCCCGAGGACTTCGCCTCGGCCTCGCTGAAGCCGGACAAAAGCATTTTCTGCTGCGCGGCTTTCAACTCCTTGAAGGGCGTATTAACGTCGAAACCGCAACTTTCCGCGAGAGCGCGGAGCATTTCATGATGATAGACCGACGAGCGTTTGGCCCAGGGCTTGACCGCACCCTCCCGGAGGGAGAGGTTCGGGTTCGGGATGATGAGCTCCGGATCGAACTCCAGAAGTCCGCCGAGCCCGTCGCACGTGGGACACGCGCCCTGCGGGCTGTTGAACGAGAAGGTATTGGGCGCGAGCTCGGGATAGCTGATGTTGTCCTCGATGCACGCCAGCTTTTCGCTGTAGAGCAGGTCGCGCTTCTCATCGACGAGGTTTATGAGCGCGACGCCGTCCGCCTGGCGGAGCGCCGTTTCAACGGATTCCGCGAGTCTCCGCTCGATGCCCGGCTTTACCACAAGACGGTCGATGACGAGCTCGATGTTGTGCTTCTTTTTCTTGTCCATCGGGATGGGTTCGGCAAGCTCCCTGATAACGCCGTCCACCCGCGCGCGCACGTAGCCCGAGGCGCCGGCGGCCATGAGTTCCTTTTTATATTCGCCCTTTCTGCCGCGTACTATGGGCGCAAGCACCTGGATGCGAGATTCCCGGGGCAGGGCCATGACGCTGTCCGTGATCTGCTGCACGGTCTGGGCCGCGATCTCCCTGCCGCATTTCCAGCAATAGGGCTTTCCTATGCGCGCGAAGAGGAGGCGGAGATAGTCGTATATTTCGGTGACCGTGCCGACGGTGGAACGGGGGTTCTTGCTGGTGGTCTTCTGCTCGATGGCGATGGCGGGCGAAAGGCCGTCTATGGAATCCACATCAGGCTTGTCCATCTGACCCAGGAACTGGCGGGCGTAGGCCGAGAGGCTCTCGACGTACCGCCGCTGTCCCTCGGCGTAAATCGTGTCGAAGGCCAGGGATGATTTTCCGGAGCCGGACAGGCCCGTGATTACCACGAGTTTGTCGCGCGGGATCTCGACATCGATGTTTTTGAGGTTGTGCTGGCGGCAGCCTTTTATGATGATCTTGTTCATGACAGGTGAACGGTCATTTTACCACCCAAATCTTATGGAGTAAAGGGCTTTGTGGTTTTGCGTGCGGATTGGGTATGACATCCCTTACGTTTTCAACTTCTGAAAACCCGCTTGTTGCCGGAGCCGACATTGTTATGATGTCCCGCAGCCTCCGTCTTTTTGCTTGACCTGGGAGAACGGAATTGGATATACTGCCGACGGGTCGTGTACATGAGATTTTTGATCGATAAATCCAAATATTTTGAGCGTTGTTTCGCCGGGAAATCGCGCATAGTTGTCTTCCTTGTTTTTTTCGCCGTCCTTCTCGTCGGCCTTTACGTATACAAGGACTACGGCATGTCCTGGGACGAACAGGAGCACCGTACGAATGGCATTGTGAATGTGCGGTATGTTTCCGAGCTCCTGTTTCCGGGAAGTCTGCCCCAATTCGATTCCTACCCCAGGTTGTCTGATTATGGAGCCCGGGACCATGGGGCTGTATTTGACATGGCATTGGTTTGCGCCGAAATTCTATCCGGCTATGGTGATCACAGCCGGGAGTTGTACTTCCTGCGGCATTTGTTGACCTTCCTGCTCTTTTATATCAGCGTCATATTCTTCTTCCTGATTGTAAGGAACAGATTTGACAGTTGGCATATCGGTTTGCTGGGGTCTGTTTTTCTGGTATTAAGCCCGCGCATATTCGCGGAAGCTTATTATAATCTCAAGGACATCACTTTTCTCTCGCTATTCATCATCTCGATTTATTTCCTTATTCGCTACCTGAACAACAAAACATATTCCAATGCTGTTATATTCGGTCTTTTATCAGCGCTGGCCATCGACGTGAGAATGCCTGGCGCGATTATTCCGTGCATGGCCATTGCCGTAACCGCATACGATATCCTCGGAGCTCATCAGCCGCCTGCAAGTCGCAAAAAGCAGATCCTGACCCTGCTTGCGTATGCTGCTTCATGCGTTGTTTTCATCATCGTGTTCTGGCCGAACCTGTGGAAGAACCCCCTGCTTTCTTTTCGCGATGCTTTCTTCAGCATGACCAAATACAAGTATGCCCAGGACTTCGGGCTGCTATATCTGGGCAAAATAATACCGTCTTCAGCGATCCCCTGGCACTACATTCCGGTATGGCTGGTCATTACCACGCCTGTCGTGTACACGCTTTTCTTTGCAGGAGGCGTTGGAGTCATCATTCATAGAATGGTAAAAAAGAGATGGGGTGTTTTGTCGCAGGAGAAAGAAAGGCAGGATATAATCTTTTTGTTGCTTTTTCTCGCGCCTTTATCCGCTGTAATACTGTTTCGTTCCAACTTATATGACGGTTGGAGGCAGATGTATTTCATTTATGCGCCCTTCCTGCTTGTAGCCACGGGCGGATTAAACAAATTTATTCAGTTCACGAAGGCAGCGCATACCCTTTTTTCCCGGACCATAAACTATGCCCTGCTTGCTTCAGTTGTTTTATCCCTTATATATGTTCTGCTCTGGATGGTAAAATATCATCCCCATCAGAACGTATATTTCAATCTCCTGGCGGAAAAACACGCAGACAGGAATTTCGACCGGGACTATTGGGGGTTATCCTACAGAAAGGCCCTGGAATATATCGCGCAGAACGACAAGCGACCCGTCATCAGGATTAAACCCGACATCGCTCAATTGTTTCATAATAATGTAATTATGCTGAAGGAGAAGGACGCCGTGAGATTCAGCCTTGCGGACTGGCCAGAGGCTGATTATTTTATCGGCGGTTACAGGCTTCATCCCGCCGAGTATCCGTTTCACGAATGGTATTCGGTTTCCGTGGGTCACTCCAAAATCGTTTCTGTATTTATGCTGCGCTAAAGTCTTTGTTTTGCGCGATGGGGGATGGCTTCCGCGGCATCCACTGTTTTATACCGAAAGAGCAAATAGCGAAGTGTCGCCTACCTTTTTACTTCCTGCATTTCCCGCTTGAACTCCGAAGTGAAATGGAACCTGACCTCCGGGTAAGCCTCGATCATGTTCCTCAAAACCCATTCCGATTCCGCGAGAAAAACGGTGTTGCCGTCCTTGTCCAGCGCAATGCGGTCCGCCTTGAACCTGCAGAACTTTTCCATTTCCGCCTTGTCCGTCGCCGTGATCCAGCAGGCCTTGAAGAGCTTCATCTGCTCGAACCGGCACGACGCGTTATACTCGTGCTCCAGTCGGTACTGAAGCACGTCGAACTGGAGCACGCCCACGGTGCCGACGATCCTCCTGTTGCCCTGCTGCTGGGTGAAGAGCTGGGCCACGCCCTCGTCGGTAAGCTGCTCGATGCCCTTTGAAAGCTGCTTCGATTTCGAAGGATCGAGGTTTATCAGTTCTTTAAAAACTTCCGGGGAAAAAGTCGGGATGCCCTGGAACATGAGTTGCTCGCCCTCGGTAAGGGTATCTCCGATCTTGAAGTTTCCGGTATCATACAGGCCGATCACGTCTCCGGGAAAGGCCTCGTCCACAATGCTCTTGCGCGCGCCCAGGAAACTCGCCGGGCTGGTGAAGCGGATATTCTTCCCCAGGCGCACGTGAAGAAACAGCTTGTTCCGCTCGAACTTGCCGGAGCAGACGCGGATAAAGGCAATGCGGTCCCGGTGGCGCGGGTCCAGGTTCGCGTGGATCTTGAACACAAAACCGGTGAAGGCTTCCTCGTCGGCTCTCACGATGCGCTGGTCGGTGGGGCGGCCGCCGGGCGTGGGCGCGATTGCCGTAAAGGTGTCAAGGAGCTCCTTCACGCCGAAATTGTTCACCGCGCTTCCGAAGAACACCGGCGCGAGTTCGCCGCGCAGATAGGCCCCGACATCAAACGGATTGTGCGTCCCCTCTATCAACTCCACATCTTCCCTGAGACGGACCGCATAGTCTCCGAGTTGCCGGTCGAGGACGGGATCGGCGATTCCGAGGATTGCGAGGACATCATCGGCAACCGTGACGCCGCCGGGCCGGAAGAGGTGCAGGCTGTGATTGTACAGGTTGTAAACGCCCTTAAAGGATGTGCCCATGCTGATGGGCCAGCTTAGCGGCTGAACTTTGATGTTCAGTTTTACCTCAAGCTCGTCGAGAAGCTCGAAAGGGTTTTTGCCTTCTCGATCCAGCTTGTTCACGAATATGATGACCGGCGTGTTCCGCATGCGACAGACCTGCATGAGCTTCTCGGTCTGTTCTTCCACGCCCTTTACGCAATCCACCACGAGGATTACGCTGTCCACGGCGGTAAGGGTGCGGTACGTGTCCTCGGCGAAGTCCTTGTGGCCCGGAGTGTCCAGGAGGTTTATCTTGAGGCCGTTGTAATCGAAGCCCATGACCGAGGTGGCCACGGAGATGCCGCGCTGACGCTCGATGTCCATGAAGTCCGAAGATGTGCTCTTCTTGATCTTGTTGGACTTGACGGCCCCGGCTGTCTGGATCGCGCCGCCGAAGAGCAGGAGTTTTTCGGTAAGCGTGGTTTTGCCGGCGTCGGGGTGGCTGATGATGGCGAACGTACGCCGTTTTTGTATTTCGTCTGTATAGTCCATGGTTTGTAAAGGCCGCGCAAACTTTTTGAGCAGCCTTGTAAAATAACAATTGAAGGCTGAAAAGTCAAGGTCATTTGTGAAAAAATCATGTAACTACTCAGGTCGGATCTGCTATTCAGTCCGACGTTATGACCTTGCGGGGGGATGAAAGAAAATGGATTAATAAATGATTCGAGATTTACAACCGGTTCTTCGCAACAAATTTCATGTTATAATTGCTGCATTGTTGTGGTCTGGCCGGGTATCCGGAGCCTGCACCCGCGCCTCGGGTACTGATATTCTCCGAGAATCTCAGAAAAACCACTCATAACGCATGTTCGCGAATCCTGGCATCGAGAAGAAGGAGGAGGAAAGTATGATAAAACTTGAGGTCAACGGGAAGCAGTATGAGCTCAATGTGGACGGCGATGTGCCTCTGCTCTGGATAATCCGCGACCATCTGAACCTCACCGGCACCAAGTTCGGATGCGGCATCGGGACCTGCGGTTCCTGCACGGTCCACATAGACGGCAAGGCGGAACAGTCCTGCCAGATGCCCGTGGGAAGCGTTCAGGGAAAGAAGATTCTGACCATCGAGGGACTCCCCGAGGACCATCCGGTCAAGATGGCCTGGGTCGCCAGGCAGGTCCCGCAGTGCGGGTACTGCCAGCCCGGCCAGATGATGCAGGCGGCAGCGCTGCTGAAGAAGAACCCTCATCCCACGGATGCGGCCATCAATGAAGCCATGGACGGCAACCTCTGCCGTTGCGGCACCTATCCCCGGATAAAGAGCGCCATTCGCCTGGCCTCGGCGGGAGGGAAAAAATGAAGACCTACCTGACCCGAAGACAGTTCTTGAAGATGACCGGCACGGGCCTCGCCATTGCCGTTGCAACGACCTCCACCGGCATCCGGCTGCTCTCCGCAGCCGAGATGGCAAAAGAAGGGCCGTCTTTCCGGCCGAGCGCGTGGCTGGAAGTCCGGCCTGATGGAACGATCATCGCCACGGTCAGCAAGTCCGAGATGGGCCAGGGAGTGTATACGTCGCTCCCGATGATCGTTGCGGACGAACTCGATGCGGACTGGAAGAAGGTGCGGATAGCCGTTGCCCCCGCGGGTGATGCCTACAAGGACCCTGTCTGGCGCAGCCAGTCCACGGGAGGCAGTTCGAGCATCCGGCACATGTACGACGCGCTCAGGAAAGCGGGCGCGGCCGCGCGGGAAATGCTCGTGACCGCGGCTGCAAATGCATGGAAGGTTCCCGCGAGCGAGTGCGCGTATGAACTCGGCGTCGTACGCCACGCGAAGAGCGGCAAAAGCCTCACGTACGGCAATCTCACGGCTGACGCGGCGAGCCTTGAAGTGCCGCAGAATCCGGTGCTTAAGAAAGAAACGCAGTTCCGGTATATCGGCAAGGACATTCCTCGGCTGGACATGGATGATAAAGTGAGCGGCAAGGCCAAATTCGGCCTTGATTCCGCGGTCCCGAACATGCTCTACGCCGCTATCGCGCGGCCGCCCGCATACGGGGCCGAAGCATCCTCATATCAAAAAGAAGCGGCGGAAAGAACTGCCGGCGTGAAGACGGTCGCGCAGATCCCGAGCGGCATCGGCGTATGCGCGGAGACGCTCGCCGCCGCGTGGAAGGGACGGGACGCGCTTAAGCCTGTGTGGACCAAAGGCAGCGACCCGCAACTGAACACTGTTTCGCTCGAAAAAGAATTCCTGTCCCGTCTGGACCAGAAAGGCATCGTGGCGCGAAACGACGGCGATGCCCCGGGCGCGATAGATCAGGCCGAACGCAAATTCGAAGCCGTATTTCAGCTGCCTTTTCTCGCTCACGCGACCATGGAGCCGATGAACTGCACTGTTGACGCGCGGCCTGACGGATGCGAAATCTGGGCGCCTACCCAGAACCAGACCGGCGTCCTCGGAGCGGCGATCAAAATAACCGGCTTCAAGCCGGAGCAGGTGACGGTGCATACGACGTATCTGGGAGGCGGATTCGGAAGACGCTTCGAGCGGGACTTTGTGGAAGAGGCGCTGCTCCTGTCCAGGGCGGCGGGCAGGCCGGTGAAACTTGTCTGGACACGGGAAGAGGACATTCGGAACGATTTCTACCGTCCGATGAACGCGACCCGCATCCGTGCGGCCCTCGATGCGAGCGGCAGGGTCACGGCATGGTCGCAGACGATCGTCTGCCCCTCGATTTTCGCGCGCGTCTTCCCGCAGAACATGAAGAACGGCATCGACAGCGCCGCCGTGGAAGGCGTGGAGAATATGGAGTACGCCATCCCGAACCTGAAGGTAGAGTATGTACGCTACGACACGCCGGCGCCCGTGGGGTTCTGGCGCTCCGTGGGCAGTTCGCACAACGCCTTCACGGTCGAGAGCTTTATCGACGAACTGGCCCACGCTGCGAAGAAAGACCCTCTCGAATTCCGGCTGGCCATGCTGAAGGACCATCCGAGGGCTCGGACGGTGCTTGAGCTTGCCGCGGAAAAGGCGGGATGGGGGAAACCGCTTCCCGACGGCCGTACGCGCGGCATCGCTTACCACTACTCCTTCGGGAGCTACGCCGCCGAAGTTGCCGAGGTCTCGGTTGATAAAAAGAGCGGCGGAATAATCGTTCACCGGGTGACCTGCGCCGTGGACTGCGGTCCTGTGGTGAACCCGGCCATTGTGAAAGACCAGATAATGAGCGGCGTCATGATGGGCATCTCGACCGCGCTCAAGGAAAAGATCGAGCTCGCCGCCGGCGGGATACAATCCGCGAACTTCGGAGACTACGAAATCCTGCGCATGAGCGAAGCGCCCGAAGTGGACGTACACATCGTCAAGAGCCGAGCTGAGCTGGGCGGCATTGGAGAACCGGGCGTGCCCCCGGTCATTCCGGCAATCGGGAACGCGGTCTTCGCCGCAACCGGCGCCAGGATCAGACAGCTGCCCATGAAACCCGCGCTCGTGCTGGCGGCGATGAAGCGGGGATAACAGAGGTCATTCATGGAAATCTATGAAGAAGCATTGAGACTCAAACGCCTGGGCAGGACATCGGCCATCGCTACGATAGTCGAATGCCGCGGATCGTCGCCTCAGAAGCAGGGCGCCAAAATGCTGGTGCGCGACGACGGCACGATCATGGGCACCCTGGGCGGCGGGTGCATGGAGGCGGACGTGGTCCAGGCGTCGATAATGACCATGAAGGACCAGGAACCCCGCACACTGCCGTTCTCGCTGACCGAGCGGGAGGGAGGTCTTGTTTGCGGAGGTTCCGTGCTTATCTTTATCGAGCCCGTTGTCCCCGAACCGCACCTGGTGATTATCGGCGCGGGCCACGTTGGAAAGGCGCTTGCAAAGCTCGCGCGATCGACGGGGTTCCGGGTGAGCGTGATGGACGACCGGAGCGAGTTCGCGAACCGCGATCAGGTCCCTGATGCTCATGAGGTTGTGCTGGGGGACTTCACCAGGGCCTGTGAAGGTATCGACGTGGGCGCGGGAACGTATATCGTGGTCGCGACGCGGGGCCATAACCATGATCTGGACGCGGTACAGTCGGCGCTCCGGACAAGTGCGGGGTATATCGGCCTGCTCGGAAGCCGCCGCAAGAAAGCGCTGCTCAGAAACGCGTTGAAGGACCGGGGATTTACCGAACAGGAGATCGACCGGGTGATTATTCCCGTGGGGATCGAAATCGGGTCCGTCTCGCCCGGGGAGATCGCGGTCAGCATCATGGCGCAGATTATCCAGAAACGGAGGGCCCATGCCGCTACCCGTGGCAGCGATTATTCTTGCAGCAGGCTCGGCAACGAGAATGGGACGATTGAAGCAACTCCTGCCCCTCGGTAAAAGTACGGTCCTCCGCCACAGTATTGATGCTCTTCGCGAGGCCGGAGTAGGCGAGCTCGTTGTCGTGTGCGGCGCGGATCCCGCAAACTACGATGCTGCCCTCGTAAACAGCGGGGCGCGGCTTGTCCCGAACGAGATTGCTGGGAGCGAGATGGCGGATTCCGTGCGGCTGGGGATAAGGCAGATCGAACTTGACGCTTTTTCCGGAATCCTCGTCTGCCTTGCCGACCATCCCCTCGTCCTGGCAGAGACTTGCCTGACCATGCTGCGGGCGCACAACCAATCTCCGGGGAAGATCATCATTCCCGCGTTTCAGGGACGCCGCGGCCACCCGGTCCTTTTCCCAACGGAGATCATCAACGATATATTCACGACAACGTCCCTTCGCGACATTGTCCATAAGGACCCGGCCAGGGTGGTTGCTATTGACGCGCCGGATGAAGGCGTGGTCCTCGATATGGACATTGAGCCGGATTACCAAAAGGCGATCGAACTTTATAATACGCGGGTTCGCGACCAACAGGCAGGTGAAGACCATGCTCATCGCTGACCTCGACGGACTACTTTCGATCGAAAGAGAATAGCTTCTCTGACTCAATATGCTTAGCGACGTGCTCTGCTCCACCCTGCATACAAGCACGGATGTGTCCTGAAATAGCCATTATCCTGCGATAAGAACAAGAACCGTTCGATCAATAGCGTAACAATATAATAGGCATTGCTGTCGTTCTCTATAAGGAGCTAATCCAAAATGAAACTGATCGCCATCAACGGCAGCCCGAGAAAGAGCGGGAATACCGCGACGCTCCTGAAAAATACAACCGAAGGGGCGCGGGCCGCTGGAGCGGAAACCGAGCTTATTCATCTCTATGATCTCACCTTCAAAGGCTGCACGAGTTGTTTCTCATGTAAATTGATCAACTCGCCCAACAAGGGCAAATGCGCCATGAAAGATGAGCTCACTCCTGTTTTAAAACGGATCGAGGACCAGGCCGATGCAGTGGTGCTGGGAACTCCGGTATATTTCGGATCCATGTCCGGAGAGCTGAAATCATGCATGGAACGCCTCCTCTTTGCCCCTCTTGTGTATTCCCAGCCTCCACGATCTCTTTTCCCGCGCAAACTGCGGACGGCGATGATCTACACGATGAACGTTCCCGAGGAAATGAGCGTGCGGATCGGCTACCAGGCAATGATGAGCGCAACCGAAGCATCTTTAAAGAGGATCTTCGGCGAGGCTGAAACCTTGTGCAGCTATGACACGTACCAGTTCCCTGACTATTCAAAAGTCATCATGGAGCACTTTGATCCCGAGAAGAAGGCTTTGAGACGGAAAGAAGTATTTCCGATCGACTGTCAGAAAGCCTTTGATTTGGGACAGCGCCTTGTTGCAAAAGGATAAGTATGGTTGCTATTCACCATATACGAAGATCTGAAAGAAATCGCCGATCCCGGCCACACGTGCCTCGTTGTCTGGGATGTCCAAAACGGTCTTGTCGGCAGAATATTCAACAAGGAGGAATTTATCGGCAATCTGAAGCGCTTTGTGGAGACCATGCGAAATAAGGTGCCTGTGGTCTATGCCCTGATGATAACCGAGATAATTCACTACGCAGGCATTGCCTTCTTTGATAGCGGACTTTAGATTGTCACGATTGTTGAGACTGGATGCTTATGGAAGCGTCTTCCGCAAGGGTGCGCCGTACTGCTGGGGTTCAGTAGTCAGCCGCGTCTCGATAGCGTGCTTAATACGGATCTTCAGCTTTGCATCAAGCTGAGGAATGTCGACAACCTTGACGTCGGGATGATATCTCAGTTCGAACGGCACGGTTACCAGACCTCATGATGTTTCAGTGCCTTTGACTTTGAGAACGTCTTCTCTCTTTTCTCAGCAACCGCAGCAAGGGCGACATCTTCCTCAATCTCAAGCGCTTCCCTTACGAGGTCACGCACCTTGAGCGACAGGGAAACGCCCTCCCTGGTCGCAATCCGCGCTATTGTGTTGTACAACGGCTTTTCAAGAACAACATTGATCCTTGGATTTTTAACCGGCATAGTCATTACCTCCACAAATCGCAATGTAACACTTATGACACATCTTGTCAAACAGGTGATGGCTGAACGCATATCAACCAAGCAATGATTATATTTCACTCTGGGCGCGGCTTAGAAGAAGCAGTCTGTAATCAATTATTGTGGGGAAGATACTTCCGAGTGGTTAATAATTGCAGAGTAACAAATGGTGCCGAAGGGGGGACTCGAACCCCCACAGGATTGCTCCCACTGCGCCCTGAACGCAGCGCGTCTACCAGTTCCACCACTTCGGCACGGTGTGTAATATAAAGATAAAGCATTGGATTGTCAAGGGTGATTTTAGCGCCGCAATATCTCTCACAGTCTCCCCGAAAGGCGGAGCATACTTTACCTGACACTATTTAATGAGTCAATTCGCCCTAAATTATCATTGACATCCCACGTTGTTTATCCTATAGTTTTGTTCAAATTCGTGAAATTGATGAGGTAAAAACCATGCTCTGCGTCCGCAAACAAGATCAGGCAAGCTTTATGGATAAATTATTTATGCTGTTTGTCATAGGACTCATCTTTTTCTCCATGCCCAGAGTATCGATTTCAGGGCAATCGACAATTGTTGAGGTTGAAGGATACTCCTGCATGGGAGATGATAAATCTCGTAAAGACACAAAAAATGAAGCTATTGCCTCTGCCAAGCGAAATGCCAGTGAATCGGTGGCAACACATATACAAAGCGAAACTACGGTTAAGGATTTTGAGCTAAAAAAAGACTTGGTGGAGGCTTATTCAAGGTCGCAAGTCAAGGTTATAAGCTTGAAAGAGATAGGCTGGTACAAAGACGTCAACTCCGGTGATTGCTTCAAAGTTCAACTGAAAGCGGAGGTTGTCCCGGACGCTAAAATTGCGGATAAACTTAAAAATATTGATACGTCATCTGACGACCCCTTATCCCCTTTACATGTAAGATTATGGATTGACAAAAGCACGTACCACGCAAATGACAAAATAAAAATTTTCATAAAAGGGAACAAGCCTTTTTACGCAAGAATTATTTACAAAGATGTTGCAGGCTCAATTTTGCAGCTATTGCCGAATCCGCAAAGAGACCAGACATATTTTAATGGCGGAACTATTTACGAAATACCGACCAACGAAGACAAATTTGATTTGACAGTCTCACCGCCTTTTGGGAAAGAAAGCATAGCAGCATATGCAAGTACGTCGCCGTTAGGAGATATAGATACCAAGCCGGGTGGCGGCGTATATCAGATAAGCACCGCCCCTTCAGAAATCGGGATTAGAACAAAAGGCGTGATTATAAGCGATAAAAAGCTTACGCCACAAAGCGCCTCCGAAAAAAACAGAATAAACTCATCTGAGTTTTATGAAAATGCTGTTGAGCTGCTGACCGAAAAATAGCATGACATCTTTATGAGGTGCTCTCTTATTGTTTTGCCTCAGTCGGAAATGGACTATGCAGCCGTCTGAGTTAATGGATATCCGGATGCCCCGGATCGGGCTTTCTTCTCGTATGCCTGCTGCCTCTTGCTTCTCCGTTGTTCACGGGTGGC
>Ga0334722_10001293_pt1 | contig 32098 bp, 28 predicted proteins | sample C3_bottom_MG_FD_207210 | JGI IMG/M metagenome (GOLD analysis project Ga0334722, IMG submission 207210) | Sediment microbial communities from Yellowstone Lake, YNP, Wyoming, USA - C3_bottom | ecosystem: Environmental > Aquatic > Freshwater > Lake > Sediment | place: USA: Wyoming | collected... | reverse complement strand
GGAAGGTTACATAGAAAAGAACGGAACAAAAATAAGGGTAGTTGACCTTCCAGGGATATATTCGCTTTCGACATATTCTGAAGAGGAAATTGTTACGCGTGAGTTCATTATAAATGAAAAGCCAGATGTTGTAATTGTTGTTGCGGATGCATCAGCCCTTTACAGAAATTTATTCTTCCTTTTGCAGATTCTTGAAATTGGTGCAAGGACAGTTGTTGCACTTAATCAGTATGATATGCTCGAAAGAGACGGCTTTGAAATCGATGTTGACAAACTTGAAGAGTATCTTGGTGTGCCTGTTATTAAAACAATTGCAACAAAAAACATAGGGCTTAAAGAACTTTTTGAGAGGTCTTTAAATGAGGTAAAAAAGACCTACACTCCAAAGTTTCCAAAGTATGGAAAGGAAGTTGAAGAGCGTATTAAGATACTTGAAAACGCTCTAAAGAATTATAACTTGCCTGTACCTACAAGATTTATTGCAATAAAACTTTTAGAGCATGATGCGGAGTTTGAGAAACTTATAAAAGATAAAAGCATCCTTGAATTACGAGACAAACTTGCTTCAGAACTTGAGGAAATTCACGGCGAGCCAATCAAAACTATTATTATTCAAGAGCGTTACGCCCTTGCTTCACGCATTACTTCTGATGTCCTTAAGAAAAAGAAGAAAAAGGTTGTTGATTTTTCAAGCAGGATTGACGATATTTTGCTAAATCCTGTTACAGGGTTTTTATTCCTGATGCTAATTCTTCTTTTTATGTTTTTTGTTGTATTTAAATTTGGAAGTTTCCTTTCTGACTATATAGGAAGTTTGTTTGACCTCCTTAAAACACCTTTTATGAGTCTAAATCTACCTGAAAAGCTCAAAGTGTTTTTGTGGGATGGTGTAATTGATGGCATTGTTGCAGCCTTTGGTATCGTCCTTCCATATATTGCGCCATTTTATTTGTTGCTATCGCTTCTTGAGGATAGCGGTTACCTTGCTCGAATTGCCTTTTTAACTGATGCCTTTATGCACAAACTTGGTATCCATGGAAAGGCTTTTATCCCTCTTATTGAAAGTTTTGGATGTAATGTTCCTGCTATTATGGGCACAAGGGTTTTGGAGAGAAGAAGAGATAGAATTATAGTATCGATTCTTGCAACGCTTGTCCCCTGCTCTGCTCGTTCGGTTGTTGTGTTTGGACTTGTTGCCGCATTTTTAGGTCCTATCTACGCTGTGCTTATTTATGCGCTTGATTTTGTTTTTATTTTTGTTGTGGGACTTCTTCTTAATAGGTATATAAAAGGCACTCCGACAGGTCTTATAATGGAGATGCCCCGGTATAGAAAACCTGTTCCCCATGTAATACTCAAACAAACCTGGATAAGGCTAAAAGATTTTTTTACCTTCGCAACACCCATAATCGTTATCTCAAATGCCATAATGGAAATTTTAATTCTTTTGAATTTGCTTCCCTATCTTGAGATGCTTGTAAAACCCTTTGCTTACATTTTAGGGCTTCCTCCTCTTGCAACACTTACACTTGTTTTTGGTGCACTTAGAAAAGAGTTAACCTTGATAATGCTTGCAACATTCTATAAGACTACTAATTTTGCCTCAATTTTAACTCCTAAACAAATTTTTGTTTATGGATTTGTTACTATGATATACATCCCTTGCGTTGCAACAATTGCTATGCTAAAAAGGGAGTTCGGAGCAAAAACTGCAACTCTTATAACGCTTTTCGAATTCATCCTTTCAATGCTTTTGGGTGGTCTTCTTAACATCGTTTTGAGGCTTATATAATGCAATATTCGAAAAGCATAGAGGATTATCTTGAGGCAATATATGTTATCGGGGAAGAAAAGGGTAATGTCCGTATAAAGGATATTGCGGAACTGTTGAATGTTAAACTTCCCTCAGTTACAGAAATAGTAAAAAAGATGCAGGAAGAAGGTTTGCTTGAACATACTCCCTACGGAGAAATACATCTTACAGAAAAAGGTAAAAGCATTGGAGAGAAAGTCTGGCAGAAACATAAGATACTTTATATATTCCTGAAGGATTATTTGGGTATTAGTGATGATGTTGCTTTTAAAGAAGCCTGCCTTATCGAGCATTCTGTATCTTCCGACACGATTGAAAAATTAAAACAATTTCTCGAGAATATTAAAAAATGAAAGTGCCCCGCATAATGCGGGGCAAACCAAATATATTTATTAAGTCAATTACACAACACCGTATGCAAGCATTGCTTTTGCGACTTTAATGAATCCTGCAATGTTTGCTCCGACGAGGTAGTCTCCTGGGTATCCGTAGGTTGCTGCTGCTTCAAGGGAAGTCTTGTGGATGTTTTTCATAATCTCTCTTAACTTGTTATCCACTTCTTCTCTTGACCACTGAAGCCTCATGCTGTTCTGTGTCATTTCAAGGCCCGAAACTGCAACGCCACCTGCGTTTGCTGCCTTTGCAGGACCATAGAGCACTTTATTTTCCCTGAATATGTTAATTGCATCAAGGTTAGAAGGCATATTTGCACCTTCTGCAACTGCAATAACGCCGTTCTTTACGAGTGCATTTGCATGTGTTGCGTCGATTTCATTCTGTGTTGCGCATGGAAGTGCAACATCAACTTTGAGTCCTTCGTCTCTTATAACATCCCAAACGGATTTTCCTTCAAAGTATTTTGCATTTGGATACTGATTTACATATTCTTTAATTCTTCCACGCTTTACATTCTTTAGATCCATTACGAATGCAAGTTTCTTTGCATCAATACCTTCCTCATCAACAACTGTTCCGTTTGAGTCTGACATTGTGATTACTTTTCCGCCAAGCTGGATAACTTTTTCAACTGCATATTGTGCAACATTACCAGAGCCGCTTACTGCAACTACTTTGTTTGTGAAATCCATATTACGAGTTGCAAGCATTTCAGATGTAAAGTAAACAAGCCCATAACCGGTTGCTTCTGGCCTTATAAGCGATCCGCCATATTCAAGCCCTTTTCCTGTAAGAACTCCTGTGTGCTCATTAACAATTTTCTTGTAATAGCCGTACATAAAGCCAATTTCACGGGCGCCAACGCCGATGTCTCCTGCTGGGACATCTGTATCAGGACCAATGTGCCTGTAGAGTTCTCTCATAAATGCGTAGGTGAATCTCATTACTTCCCTATCGCTCTTTCCTTTTGGATCGAAGTCAGAACCACCTTTTCCACCACCCATTGGAAGGGTTGTTAGTGCATTCTTGAAAATCTGTTCAAAGCCGAGGAATTTAATGATTCCAAGGTTTACAGAGGGATGGAACCTTAAGCCACCCTTGTAGGGTCCGATTGCGTTGTTGAATTGGACTCTAAAACCTCTGTTTACATGGATCTCTCCATTGTCGTCTTCCCAGGGAACTCTAAAGATGATCACTCTGTCGGGTTCTACAATCCTTTCGTAGATTTTTGCTTTTACGAATTCTGGGTGCTTCTCTTCTGTTGGTTTAAGTGTTGTTAAAACTTCAGTTACAGCCTGAATAAATTCAGGTTGATCCTTGTCTAAGGTTTTTACCTTAGCAATTACATCATCAATTTGAGACATACCTTACCTCCTTCTCATTTTTGCCTTTTCTCTGGGTGTTCCCAGTTTCATTTAATTATATCAAAAAATAATTTTTAAACAAATTTTTAATTGTATAAGAATTCACTATAGAAAGTTCCAAGGGTGCGGTAAAAAATAATCGCTCCTATAAGGGATGGTATGTAATATGAAAACATCCTGAATAAGAATGTTTGAAGGGGTGCAAGGTGGTGCGCAATAGGGATGAAAAGTAAAAGATAACTCCCCTCAACTATCCCCATTCCACCAGGTGTAACGCCAATTGTTGCGATAAAGTTTGATGCAATTTGAGTTATAAAGGCTTCGTAAAAATTGAAATTGACACCGATTGCTTTAAGGCTTGTTAGTCCGATCATCTCGTAAAGAAGCTGGCTTAAAAAACTTATGAATACAAGTTTTGCAAGAGTAAGAGGGCTTTTTAACATAAATCTTAATCCCTCAGAAAAGGCATCTACTTCAAGCATTATTTGCGTTTTGTCCACTTTGATTTTCAATTTCTCTACAAGAAAATTTATGAGTTTCTTTGTTTTTTCGGGGTTTGTTATAAGGAATAGCGCAAAACCTGAAAGTGTAAATGCAAGCGCAAGAATGCTAATTAAAAAAGTTCCTCTTACGCCTTTAAGAAACGGATGTGGCAGGACTATAAACATTGCTGCAAATATAAAAGAAACTATTACAGATAGAATCGTGTAAGAGATTGAAACAAGAGTTGAGGCATTGAAATCGCTTTTTATCTTTTTCAACAAATACACCTGTGTTACGATACCTCCCGAGTAGTAAGGAGTGATATTCGATGCAAATACCGATGAGAGAACAATCTTTAATGAATCAATATAAGAGATGTCGCTTTTAAGTGATCGAACAAGTTCCTTGAATTTTATGCCGTTGAGAAGTATCACAATTCCCATATTCAGGAATAAAAGAAGGAACCAAACCGGATTCAAAATCTGTATGAGTTCGCTTAAAGATACATTTCGGAAGATAAGGTATATGAGGACACTAAATGTAAAAATGGAAAGAAGGAGCACACGCCGAAGCATTTTCTCTATTTTGTGAGCGCCCCCTCTTCCCATGTGACTACTTTTCTATCTCATTGGATACATAGAACTGCTCTATGTTTCCGTTTGCTTTTGCAATGATTTCTTCTTTTTTCTTCTTGTACTCTCTTACTTTTTTAGCAACATCAGGATAGTCCCTTTCGAACACTGGGCGGGATAATTCTTCCCACTTCTTTGATAATTCGTCAAGATGCTTTCCAACTTCCTTACTCATATTTTCAAGTGTGCCGTCGGTTGAACGAACACCTGGAAGTGTTCCAATCTTTCTAAAGATATCCGGGTTATCTACAATCATACAAGGTCTTAAGAGGTTATCAGAGTAGGGCTGGAGTTTTTGTATTTCCTTGAAGAATGGAAGTTGAAGCGCTTCCTTGAGACTTATCTCGTTAATGTTTCCCTGTGCAAGGTGTATGAATGCGCATGGTTCAACTCCACCGTCTGCTGTAATATGGAGGTATCTTCTTCCACCAGCAAGGCAACCGCCCGTGTATGGTCCATCGTTCCAGAAATCTGCAGCAAATAATGGCTTGTTTGACCTTATATAGTGTATTCTTTCATATGAAAACATTCTTTGCTCTGGTGTAAGCATAAGTTTTATATCTGGGTCTTTTCCTGTTGGGATATACTGGAAGTACCAGGCAATCTTTGCGCCTTTATCGATCATAAAGTCAACAAATTCGTCAGATAAAACTTCTTCAACATTCTTGCTTGTCTCTGTTACAGAATACCCAAATGGAACACCTGCCTTTTTGAGATTATCCATTGCCTTCATAACCCTATCCCAGGCACCTTCTCCTCTTCTCCAATCTGTCTTTTCTTTAAATCCTTCAACACTTATACAGGGGACAGCATTTCCAACTTCTGCAAGGCGCTCTGCATATTTTTCGTTAATGAGAGAGCCATTTGTGTAAAACATAAATGCCATATCGTTATGCTTCTTGAAGATATCAAGGAGATGTGGATAGATTGTAGGTTCACCACCTGAAACAACGATGAAGTAAATGCCAAGTTCTTTTGCTTCCTGCATTAACTTATCAAACCTTTCAAATGACAATTCATGTGCCCTGTCATAAGAGCCTGCCCAGCAACCGATACAGTTGTAATTACACTTTTCGGTTGGGTCAACAAGCATAAACCAGGGGACATTAAAACCTTCCTTTTGGGTTGTGCTTCTCTGAATGGGGACGCCCCACCAGGCAGCATTCACAACAAAATTTACAGCAAGTTTCTTTGCAACTTCGGGCTTAGTGTCCTTAAGAAGATTAATAACGAGTTGTGCGCCAGGTCTGTTGTTATCGACAAGGGTTTTAACGCCTTTTAGCTGGTCTTTAAACACTGGTGGCAAATTAAATGTGTTTGAGGCATTGTAGAGTACATCAATAACCTTTTTTAGGTTTCTTTCTGGGTCCTTTTCGAGGTACCCAATTGCCCATTCAACGGTCTTAGTCAGGGCAACTTTCTTAATTGCTTGCCCTGCAGTCATATTATCTTTTCACCTCCTTTATATTAAAGCGCCTACAAGTTTTAAAATCTTGTCTTGAAAGGAAGGCGAAACTTGTGCAGTACTATCTCTAAATTTCTTGACTATCTCATCTAACTTCTCAAATTCGCTGCCACTTAGTTTTATCTTTTCAGAATCTCTATTTTTCTCAAGGATTCCGTAGATTGATTCTACAAGGAACATAAGCACAGCAGGAGCATATGTATTTGAATTTATAATTGCCTTCATATTGATCATTTCATTAAGTTCAACATTAAAAACTTTTGTTAGAATTATCGTTAAAGCAAGGGTATATAAAAGAACCATAAGTGAGTTATTTTCATCTTTTATACGCTCGTATACAAAATTTATTGCAGACTCAACGCTTAATTTCTCGATCTTTTTCTGCGTTTCAAAAAACCATTTGCCCATAGCATTTATAGGAGCAAAAAGGTTTGCGCTTTCAACTCTTTCTATTGCTTCTTGTGTTGGCTCGTAAAGGATTTCAGACCTTCCTGGTCCACCAACAGGTCGGTATTTTGCAGAAAGAAAACCTTTCTTGTATAGTTCTTGAAGAATGTCGTATGAAGTCCACCTGCTAACGCCAAGTTTTGAAGCAATATCCTTATATGAAACAGGAAGTCCTGTCTCTTGGTAGGCTTTTACTATTGCCTCAAGAAACTGCAATTGTCTTCTTGTAATTTTTGCACTTATCATATTAATCCTCTTTAAAATTTATTTTTCATTTAATTTTTTGGTTTTTCTTGCTATATTATATACCTAAAATTTTATTTGTCAAGCATTTTAATCAGATTGAGTTATTTTATTGCTTTATAAATCCTTCATATGTTAAAATGCCTGTTATTGCCTTCTTGAACTGTGTATACATTTTTTGTATAGATTCCTCTTTTGATGGACAGAACGCTCCCAAGTATAGTTTTTTAACCCGCTCTTCAATTTCCTTATTTTTGCTTCCATAGAATCGTAATTTGTTTCTTAATATTGCCCTAAAGAGGCTTTCAATCTCATTTGTTGTTGAACTTCCCAAAATGCCAAACTCAAAAGTTGCCGAGTATAATTTAACATCCTTAAATCTTTCATTCCTTAATGTATAGAGAAAATCGATCATATCTCCGCTCATTGCATAAAATTCACTATTTTCACTTTTTACAACCGGTGCATAACCAATATTTTTCTCAAATGTTTTTGAATCAATTTCAAATAGGTATGAATTTACAACAGACATTGTGTCTTTTGGTCCATAACCTGTGTGGATGTCAATATGGACTACATACTTTGAGTTCTTGAATACATCTTCAAAAAGTTTTATCATAAATTCCGTTTCTTTTTCGTAGCCATTACCTCCGTAATAAAGTCCTTTGGGACTCTCGTATTGTCCTATAAGAAGGGCATTTTTTACAAGTTTTGCTTCCCCTTTAAGAAGTATTTTTACAACATCCTTGAGGTATTTAATTCTTTCTATAAAAATATTTTGGATTACGCCTTTCCTTTCGAAGAAATCTCTCAAACTTAAATATGCTTCATTTTTGAACACCTTATCCCATGAGGAAAGAAAGTTTCTATTGAAGTCAACATTATTTTCGTTTGTCCTATCTATATTCTTCATACCATACGGATTGATCGGGTGAATAAGTATTACGGTTGTGTCTTTTAAATTAATCAATGGGAGAATTTCATTAATGAATACCTCCATAATAAAAGAACCAAAAATTCCCTCAACACCATGCTCTCCTATTGTAAAAATTAGAGTTTTATCTTTTCCGTCGGAAATTTTTAAAACATCAATATACAAGTTTTCTTGCTCATCTACAGCAAAGGACTCGAAACTTACATCAGAAAATTGTTTCTTAAACTCATCAAAGTGATTTCTAAATCTCTTCTGTGCATCTTCGTAATTTAAAATTTTTTTTATCCATAGGTTGTCTCCTTTACTTGCTTAAAACGGTCCAAATCTTATTTTTATTGCAAACATAAGGAAAAGAACAGAGATTAAAAATATTATTGCCTGGATTTTTATAGTCCACTTGATCCATTTTGGATAAGGCATATCTGCAAGGCTTAGTCCGATAATAAGGACTGCATTTGTTGGATAAAGGAGGTTCGAGAATCCATCGCCAAAGCAATAGGCTGTAACTGCAACCTGCCTTGTGAGCCCTACAAGATCCGAAAGTGGGGCAAGGATTGGCATTACAAGAAACGCCTTTGCCGATGCAGAACCAATGAAGAAGTTTAATACCATAGTTGTAACATACATTAGAATCCCTGCAACATATTTATTTGTCTTAAGGATAAAAGCCTGTGCAAAGTGGAGAATTGTGTCTATCACATATCCCTGCTCAATAATATGTTTTACACTTACCGCCATAAGAATGAGAATGATTGATGGGGCAACATTAAGGACACCTTCAAAAAATGTGCTAAAAGTTTCTTTTAGACTAAAGCCTGCAAGGATGCCCGATCCAAAACCTGCAATTAAGAATATAAGCGTAATGAGTGGCAGTGTTAGTGAAGAAAGGGTTGGGTTAAATGGCGCTATAATAACAACAAAAAGCATAAGGATAAGAGAAAAGACAAAAAACCGAATTGCCCTTGTTTGTTTTTCTGAGATGTTTTCCTCATTACCCAGTTTTGAAGTAGCACTTTTATCTTCAACTGCTCTTGCATGCGATATTACAAACAGTGTTACTATCACATAAGTAATAATAAAAAATACAATTCTCAAATACGCTCCTGAAAATAGTGGAAGACCTGCAATTTTCTGTGCAACGCCTATACTAAAGGGGTTCGAAATTGCTGCGCTAAATCCAAAACCTACTGCAAGCAAACTCATACCGAGTCCTGTAAGCACATCAAAGCCCATCGAAAGCGCAAGCGAAACAACAAGAGGAACAAGTGGTATCATTTCTTCAAACAAGCCAAGTATTGCGCCAAGAGACATAAAGATAAAAATTACAATTGCAATAAGCATATACTTATTTTTCTCAAATTTCCTTACGATACTTAAAATAATTGCCTTCACTATGTTTGCTTTCGTTAGGATTGAAAAACTGCCCGAAACAAAAAGTATGAAAAGTATAATTGTGATAACGAGTGCTGCATCTTTTGTGAATAGTACTTCGATTGGTGCGGTAAAGAGTTTGTATACAGGAAGTTTTACTTTTGGAATATAGGTAAATGAGTTTGGATCTATTGTTTCAATGCCATTTGTGGTAACTTTCTTATATGTGCCAGATGGGACAATGTAGGTTAAAAGAAGCGCAAGGCACATAAGGACAAACAGAATTACAAGAGAATTCAAAAAAGCCTTCTTACTTATTTTGATTGTTTTTTCTTCCATTAGTTGCCTCCGTCGACTTATGCCTAACAAAAGTTGATTGCATCTACTAGCCTGTCAGGCTGCGACGACTCCATATCCATAGTGGATATGGACTTATCCCCCACACTATTCTGCAAGTCTTTGAGAAGCTTGCAGAACTCGTAGTCGCTTTTAATTTTCACTGGGTTACTCAACTTAAAAAGGTAATGCTTTAACCATTCAAAACTTTTTCCAGTTCCTATTCTAATGTGGTTTACTGCTCCGTTTATGTCTGCATTGAAAACCTTGTTTATTCTGGTATCCAAAAACAATCCTCTCTTAACACGCTTTCCATTGAAAGCATTAGTTAATTGAGGATCATTCTGGATACCATGTATATCATCTGAAAGAGCACTTACTTTAGACGAATACCTTTCATCTATCCAGTGGACCGTAATGCCATATTCCTGTGCCTTGTATTCAATGTATTTCAGAAACTGAATAAAAGGTATCTCAATGAAGCTCTGCTTGATATCTTTCCTTAAATTGCATTCACCATTGTTCTTGATTTGAGAAAGATTTCTGGATATATACAGGTCTTGCACTCCGTTAAGATACAGATACTCTACTATATGCTTAGAGGCTTTATGGAATTGGTCATAAAAGTATCTATTCCGTTTAGCATAGAGAAACTTTATGAACTTGTTTATCCTTTCTCCTCTCTCTGTGTATTTCAAAGGATATTTAGTCCCTGTCTTTGTTATCCCATATTCCAAAACTTCTTTCGATTTTTCCTCGTTAAGCTTAGACACTAATCTATTAAACTTTGCATTGTAGTACTTAAAAGGCTTACCATCTACTAAAAGAGAGGGTGTTGTCTCATCATCGATAAAAATACTTGCAAGATTGTTTAACCCTACATCAATACCTGCTAATTTTCCACTTCTCTCATTAAGTTTCTTTTTGTCTTTCAGGTATGATATTTGAAGGTACAGGAATCCGTTGTCATAGACAAGTCTTGCTGAGTAGAGCTTATCTATCTCTGTTAGTCTTTTTCCATCTCTTCTCTTTCTTAAAACCCGTTCAACATCGCAATGGATATATATCATTTTATTTGATAGATTAATACCTATGATGTTTTTGCTTTCTAAGTTAACAAAGGATAAAGCATTGTATTTGTCCAATTCAATTGAGTAGTTTCTGAGTTTGGATATCCTCTTTGGTTTTGGTGGTTTAGGCATACCTGTAAATGAATTTGGGTCTTCCTTCCAAAATTTCAGATCTGCAAAATAATTCTTGTAGTCTGTCTTTACCCTGTCTATGACATAGACTAAATTGTGAGATTTTAAAGACTTAGCAACCTCTTTTAAACTCTTCCATAACTCATTGTTCTTGTATTTCTCCTTTAAGTAAGTAACACTCTTGTTTTTGCTATTGTAGTCAAACAGAGCGTTACGAAGTATGTTTTTATTGGTAAGATACTTAAAGTCGTTTGTGTCCTTGCCTTGAATGTAGAGGTTGTAATTCTCTTTTATGAGAATTAACAGCATATTTTCAAAATGCCTGTATTTGTAGAGTAAGGAGAGGAGTTGCTTCTCAATCTTATCTGAGTTTATCCTGATAGAAAAGACACCGAGATCTGTTATGTCTTCCTTTTTATGCTTATTTTTCATTTAACAACCTTTCAGCTAATTTTTTGTTTATGTGACTCTTTTTACCATTTAGTTTACACGAAAATACATGAATAATGTTTAAAATATCTTCGACTAATTCTTCTTCATCAGTTTTTTCCTCTGTTTGATTGATTATTTCTATCTTTGTATTATGTAACCTTGCAAACTCCTCTATTAATTCAAATCCAAATCTAACAAGTCTATCTTTATACAGAACATAGATAGTCTCAACCTGATTTGAGGATATTAACTTGATAAGTTCTTTCAAACCAGGTTTTTGATAATTAATACCACTGCCTATCTCAGAAATGATTCTGAATTGTTTACCTTGTTTAGCGAGAAAGAGTTCTAACAGATCTATTTGTCTTTTTAGATCGTCTTCTTGCTTTTTAGAACTAACTCTTGCATATCCAATATTTATGCGGTTAGGAATTTGCTTTTTTTGCAAAAGAATTTGTAGTTGATTGCCACTATAAAGTCTCTGTCCTTTTGGTGTTCTTATTTCTGGCTTCAAAATTCCTTTCTTATCCCATTGCCTCAAAGTGCTTATAGAAACACCTGCCAGTTTTGAAAATTGTCCTATCTTATACATACTACTATTAAATAGCAAAATGTATGTTTATCAAGAGGGAATACTCATTTTTTGCTATGAAATGTGTAACAGATAATTGACCTTTTGCAAAATTGGTATTTAAATTATAATGTAAAAAAGTGAAAGGAGGTATGCAAAATGAGTGTTGAAATTAAAGTTGTTCCTATTGAAAAACCAGAAGACATGAATTGTATTCTCGGGCAATCGCATTTTATAAAAACTGTTGAGGACCTAAGCGAGGCACTTGTAGGAAGTGTCCCAGGTATAAAATTTGGGCTTGCCTTTAACGAGGCATCAGGTGTTGCACTTGTGCGCTTTGCAGGTAACGACCCAGAACTTGTTGAACTTGCCAAAAAGAACGCTTTTAATGTCGGGGCAGGGCACTTTTTCATAATTTTCATAAGAGGCGCATTCCCGATAAATGTCCTGAACGCAATTAAAAATGTCCAGGAAGTTTGTAATATTTACGCTGCCTCAGCAAATCCAATGCAGGTTATCGTTGCAGAAACCGAACTTGGAAGGGCTGTATTGGGGGTTGTTGATGGCGTTAAACCAAAGGGATTTGAAGACGAAGAGCATATAAAAGAGAGGAAAGATCTTTTAAGGAAATTTGGCTATAAGTTTTAATTTATAAAGTGAGAAGCAAAAAGGCTCCGATAAGGAGCCTAAATATGTACCCTGTATGCGTGAGGAGTTCTTACCCAATCTGTTTTGTTATAGGTGAACATTGCGGTAATTATTGCAGCAAGGTTTGTCATATTGAAAAAGAACATAATGAATATGTCATACCACTTCACATCCTTTAATTCCCTCTCATTGAGTGGCAAAAGGAAGATAAGAGTATGTAATACAAAGACAACAACAGGAATTGATATGTAGAGAGGATCTGGAAGTGAAAGAAGGAAGCTTAAGATTCCAGTTGCCGCTCCTACGATAAGTGGTATCGTGTATAAATTCTTTGCAATGCCGTTTTCCTTAAATACAGTATAGAAATAGCCTCGATACCAACGCAATCTTTGCCTGAATGATGGTATAAACTCTGTGGGCTTCTCATCATACACTGTTGCTTCCTCTACAAAAGTCACCTTTAGAGGCAGTTTTACAGTATACTCAAAGTCTTCAAGGACTGAATTGCAATCAAACTTATGCTTCTTGAACACCCATCCATATGCACCCCATCCGTAGCCTGAGATAATTGACGATAGCCCTAAAAGTGTGAGTGCTTTTTGGATTCTCAAATATATTGCATCCATAAAGATATACATACGCGGGATAACGCCGTCAACATTCAGGTTGTAAAGGTTCGTCTGGATTACGGGATAAGATTCAACATAAGGCTTTATATGTTCGATGTAATTTTCCTCAACAACATTATCTGCATCAAAAATCATGTAAAAGGAATTTTCTCCGTATTTTTCTACCAATTGTGGTATTGCATACGATAGTGACCGCCCCTTTGACCTAAAGTTTACAAATATTGTCTCTGCACCAAGCCCCTGTGCTATGACTGGAGTGTTGTCTGTGCAGTTGTCAAGGATCACAACAATCCTGTTAAACCCTGCTTTCTTTGTTGATAGTATTGAATTTGCTATAACTGCTTCTTCGTTATGTGCTGGGATTATTGCAACGAATTTATCAAAAGAATACCTCTTCTTAAGGGGAACCTTTTTAGAAGATTTACCCAATAGGATGAGAAATAAAACTACTCCCACAAATAAGTATCCCAAAATACCAAAATAAATTTTTATATTTTCCATTTCAGTAATATTTTATATTTTTTGGAAATTTTTGCAAGAGGTTTTTCTATGATTTTGTAGTAGCCATATCTTTTGCTATAATAAAATATGCTAAAAGGCGTTTTGTGGAAGGATATGAAATTTTCTGATTTGCTTACTCTTATTAACTCTAATAAATATTCGGGCATTTTGTACATTGGAGACATAGAGGAAAATCAAATTCTTTTTAATGAAGGACGGATAGTTTATGCAAATTTTAATGATTTGACTGATCTTGAAGCGCTCAAAGAAATTGCAACAAAGGTTATTAGCTTCGATTTTTCAAACCAGCAAAAGGTATATTTTAAGTCTGACCTTGAAAACAGGACTGAAGAATTAATTAGTAAGATTAAGGAGATAGAAGACGAGTTTGCGAAACTTTCATATCTTATAGGGAAGTTTGTTAATTTTGCAGAGGGAAGCGAAAACATATCTTTGAGCCAGGAAGAATTAAAGTTTCTTGCAACACTTGATTTTAAGCCTTCAAGAGTTGAAAATCTCGCTAAAAAGTCAAAAAAATCTTTGATAGAGACCCTTAAAATGGTAGATGGTCTTGTTAAGAAATCTGTCTTATATGTTTATGATATACAAAATCCAGAAGTTTACGAATATATCATTGATAATTATCCAGATTTAATTCAAACCTTTGAAGAAGTGAAAGGCGATTTAAGATTATTTGAGAAAGAAATAACCCGAACACACAGAGATATTGCAAGAGTAGTGTTATCTGAAATAAAGAGAATACCCCGATAAAAGTTATGACTGAGATTGGGGGGAGCTTAAGCCCCTTTATAGCCCCTCTTTAGGGGCTTTTTTAAATTACCTTAATTTTGCCTATAATTAATTTTGATGAAGAACATTTTGATTGTTGGTGTTGGAGGAAGAACCGGCACTCTATTTGGAGAGGAGTTAAAGAGGGCAAACCGGGTTTTTGGTGTTGCAGGCAGGTATACACTTCCAAAAATTAAAGAAGGAAAGGTCTTTGTTGAAAGAAGTGGAGACTTAGTAAGATTCGAAGTAGAAACTCTTAATAAGGAAGAAATCCCAAAGTTAGAGAATGTTGATGCAATTTTTCTTGCAACTAAAAATCCTGTTTCGCCAATCTTGAAAGAATATCTTCCTTTGATAAAAAATGCTAAATATATTGTTCTTTCTCAGAACGGCTTTAAAGCAGGAGAAGAGGCGCTTGAAACTATAAAAGAAGTATATGGAAATATTCCTCAAAATCTTAAGATCATTCGTCTTGTCCTTTTTAATGCTGTAAAAGAAATAAAAGATGACAGTCACCTTGTCATTTCATATAAACTTCCCGTAAGAGTTGCCTTTGGTGTTTTTTATGGAGATGAAGAAACTGATGAATTTGAAAATGCTTTGAGTGATGCAAATATTGAATATGTAAAGGTTCGTAAGAACGATGTAAAAAATATGGAATTTTCAAAGTTATTCACAAATCTCATTGGTATTCCTTCTTATTCTTTGCATCTTGATATATACGAAGGGCTGAAAAATAAAGAAGCATTTATGGAGGAAGTACTTGCCCTAAAGGAATACATAAAAGTTGTTAAGGCAAACAAATCTCGTTTTTTGAACTTTCCACATTACCCTGTAAAACTTTTTGCAAGTTTGATTGAACATTTCCCTGTAAGCGTTCTTGTTCTTTTCAGGAATCAAATTGCAAACCTTGTGTTAAAATTAAGAGGAACAAAGGAGAAAGGGAATATTGATGAAATCGATTACTATACAGGTGCAGTTGTGGAGTTAGCAAGAAAACTTAACATAGAAACCCCCGTAAATGAGAGGGTGTTAAGGAGGATAAAAAATGAGCGAAACGCTTAAATTCGTTTTGCTTGCAATTTTTGCGTACTTATTAGGTTCGGTTCCTTTTGGATACATAATTGGAAAGATCAATAAAGTCGATGTACTTCAAATTGGGTCGCACTCTGCATCTTCGACCAATGTTTCAAGGGCACTTGGTTGGCGATGGGCAACGGTTTCTGCAGCCCTCGATTTTTCAAAAGGGCTTCTTCCTGCATACCTTGCAAGGATGAATCTTTCAAATGAATGGCTTGTTGTTGTAGTTGCGCTTCTTCCAATGGTTGGTCAAGTATTTCCCATATTTCTTCATTTTAGAGGTGGAAAAGGAGCTTCAACTTATTACGGAGCAATATCAGGTCTTATCGGACTCCACTATTTTATTATCTTTTTCCCTGTGCTTCCGATATTACTTTTAGTAACCCGAAGGATGAGTTTAACAAATATCATTTTTTCCTGGCTTCTAACTATTGCGATTTTCCTTTTTGCAACTGTTATAAAACCAAATGCCTTTCCAATAAGTTATGCAGTTTTTGCTCTTATCGGTGCACTCTTTATGCTCGTTGCGATGCGTGAAAATATAGATAGGTTAATAAAGAACAAAGAGCCAGAAACTCCGTTGAAGTGGTGAAAGTGTATCTGAATATTAAATTATTCAAAAAACGCATCATTTCTATTGTTTTTTAGTTTTATTTTTAATACAATATATAGGGAGTAAAAAATCAAAGAAAGGAGAGTAGGCATGAAAAAGGCATTCACAACGAAGTTTATCGTAGTTTTGCTCCTTGTTGTTTTCCTTGGTTCAGTTGTATTTACAGGGTGTGCAAAGAAAACAACAACTGAGCAAACAGGTACTGGCAATGCGTATCTTGATCAACTTATCAAAGCAGCACAGAAGGAGGGCGAACTTACAGTAATTGCGCTTCCACACGACTGGGCAAACTATGGTGAAATTATTTCCACATTTTCAACTAAGTATGGGATAAAAGTAAACGAACTTGATCCTAATGCAGGTTCTGGCGATGAGATTGAAGCAATAAAGGCAAACAAAGGAAGCACAGGACCTCAAGCACCTGATGTTATAGATGTCGGTTTGGCATGGGGACCTACAGCAAAAGAGCAGGGGCTTATCCAACCATACAAGGTGCAAACATGGGATACGATTCCAAATGATGTAAAAGACCCAGATGGCTACTGGTATGGCGATTATTATGGAGTTTTAGCGTTTGAAGTAAATTCAAGCGTTATCAAGAACATACCGCAGGATTGGTCAGACCTGTTAAAGCCCGAGTACAAAGGAAAAGTTGCATTAGGCGGCGATCCAAGAACATCCGCAATGGCTGCGATGGCAGTTGCAGCTGCAGCAATAGCAAACGGTGGCTCTTTTGATAATGTTATGCCGGGTCTTGAGTTCTTCGCAAAACTTAACAAGGCTGGTAATTTTGTTCCTGTAATTGCAAAACCTGGAACAATTGCAAGTGGCGAAACTCCTATTGCAATGATGTGGGACTACCTTGCCCTTACCGACAGGGACAACTTTAACGGCAACCCTGAAATATCAGTTGTTATTCCGAAGAGTTCCGTTGTTGCAGGCGTTTATGTTCAGGCAATAAGTGCATACGCACCACATCCTAATGCAGCAAAACTCTGGATGGAATTCCTCTACTCAGACGAAGGGCAACTCCTGTATCTTAAGGGATATGTTCACCCCATCAGGTATAACGACCTTGCAAAGAGAAATGTAATCCCTGAAGATCTTGCTAAGAAGTTACCTCCAGCCGAACTCTATGCAAAGGCAATCTTCCCTACAATTGACCAGATTACCAAAGCAAAGAAAGATATTGCTGATAACTGGGATAAAGTTGTAAATGTAAACGTTAAGTAAAATGGAAGTTAAGCAAGCGAATTTGAAGGACGGGGCAACCCCCCGTCCGACTTTTTCAATATTTAGAGACTTATTATTCCTTCTTCCATTTGTAATTTTTGTTGTTGCTTTTCTTATCCTTCCTACTATTTCTATTTTTATTTCTGCTTTTCAAGATCCTTCAGGAAAATTCACACTCCAAAACATTAAAGACCTTTTCACACCATATATAATGAATGCGTACCTTTTGAGTATTAAGGTGAGTCTTTTTACCGCGGTCTTTGGTGCCCTAATAGGCTTTATGCTTGCGTATGCCTCAACTTTTGGCAACCTTCCCTCCTGGGTAAAGTCTTATCTTAATACATTTAGCGGCGTTGCTTCAAACTTTGCAGGCGTTCCGCTTGCTTTTGCCTTTATTTCTACCCTTGGAAGGGTTGGGCTTTTAACTGCCTTGATACAGCAGATATTCCATGTTAGCATTTATGATCTTGGGTTTAATCTCTACAGTTTTTGGGGGTTGTGCCTTACATATCTCTATTTCCAAATTCCATTAATGGTGCTTTTGATGACGCCTGCACTTGAAGGCATGAAAAAAGAATGGAGGGAAGGAGCAGAAAATTTAGGTGCAACACCTTCTCAATACTGGCTCAAAATAGGATTGCCAATTCTATTTCCAACGATAATTGCAAACACCGTTTTGCTTTTTGGAAATGCCTTTGGTGCTTACGCTACTGCCTATGCGTTAACAGGTGGATTTCTCAATCTTGTCCCTATTATTATTGGTGCTGAAATCCGCGGGGATATTTTGCATAATGTTGGACTTGGGTATGCACTTGCTCTCGGTATGATAGTGATAATGGGCATAACTATTTTAAGTTATAACTATTTGCAAAGCAAAACTGCAAGGTGGTTAAAATGAAAAAGAGTAGATTCTGGGCGTGGTTTTGGATATTCTTAGGTGCTCTCTATTTTCTTCTTCCGCTTTTTTCGACTTTCCTTTTTTCTTTAAAGATGAAAAAGGGCGTTTTGAGTTTTGCTGCATATCAGTCAGTTCTCAAGGACCCTCAATTTTTTAAGACATTTACTTTTTCTCTTGAAATGTCTGTACTAACAATTATTGTTGGGCTTGCAATTATTGTGCCAACTGCATTCTGGGTGAGGTTAAGGCTAAAGGGTTTGCGTCCTATCGTTGAATTTATAACGCAAATGCCGTTTGTTGTGCCGCCGATTGTTCTTGTTTTCGGGCTTATAAGGCTTTATAGTAAACCACCAGTTCAACTTACAAGAACCCCACTTTTGCTTGTTATGGGCTATGTGGTACTTTCTCTTCCTTACATATACAGATCTGTTGATAACGGGCTTATGGCAATGGATGTTGAGCGTCTAACCGAAGCAGCGGAAAGCCTTGGTGCAGGATGGACAACAATACTTTTTAAGGTGATACTGCCAAATCTAAAGAGTGCCTTAATAAGCGGGACATTTTTAACCTTTGCAATAGTTATTGGTGAACTTACAATGGCTTCGATGCTTGCATGGCCTGCATTTGGTCCTTATATGGCACTTTTAGGGCAAAATAGGGCTTACGAGCCTGCTGCACTTGCGATTATGTCATTTGCGCTTACCTGGGCTGCAATGGGTGTGATTCAATGGGTTGGAAGAACATCCTTCGTTAAGCAAGAGCAGGTTGGCGGTATACACTAAGGGAGGCAAAAATGGGATTTGTAGAACTAATTGATGTAAAAAAATATTTTGGTAAGGATAACCCTGTCCCTGCAGTTACAAATTTTAATCTGAGTGTTGAAAAAGGCGAGTTTGTTTCTCTTTTGGGTCCTTCTGGCTGCGGAAAAACAACAACACTTAGAATGATTGCGGGGTTCGAAACGCCGACAGAAGGGAAGATAATTATTGATGGGGTTGATGTAACATATCTTCCTCCAAACAAAAGAAATGTTGGTATGGTATTTCAGTCATATGCATTGTTCCCCAATATGACCGTCTTTGATAATATCGCTTTTGGGCTCAGGGTTAAAAAGAAAAGCGAAGATGAGATTAAAAAACGTGTTGAGGAGATGTTAAATCTTATCCATATGACAGAGTTTAGAACTCGCTATCCTCATCAACTTTCTGGTGGTCAGCAGCAGAGGGTTGCTCTTGCAAGGGCGCTTGCAATATATCCTGAAGTCCTGCTCCTTGATGAGCCTCTTTCAGCACTTGATGCAAAAATTAGGGTTGAGTTGAGGAGTGAAATCCGAGCAATTCAGCAAAAATTAAGAATAACAACAATATATGTAACACACGACCAAGAGGAAGCGCTGACAATGTCTGATAGGGTTGTTGTTATGAACAAGGGTGCAATAGAACAGGTTGGGACACCTCAAGAAATCTACAATAACCCCAGGACGCAGTTTGTTGCATCTTTTGTGGGGACGCTTAATTTTCTTGAGGCAAGGGTTGTTGAAAAAAGTAATGGAATCCTTGAAGTTGGTAGTCAAAAATTCTCCATTGGTAGAGCACTTTCTGAGTTTGCTTCTGATAAGGTAACCGTTGCAATAAGACCCGAGAGGTTAAGGATAGTTCCTGATGAAACATGCACTAATTCTTTTGATACTGTTGTTACAAGAATAACTTTTATGGGTGCAATCGTAAGAATACATGTAAAAATTGGAGATGCTCTTGTTGCTTGCGACACATTTAACAACCCGAAGTTAGAACTTCCTGAAATTGGAGATAAAATTAGGGTGTATTTTTCAAAGGAAGATGTTTTAGTTTTGAGCGCGTAACTTTTATTTTTGTTTTTACTTTGGAATTGAAAGTTAAATTGTTATTAAATTAAGAAAAATAAACAATTTTTTGAGAATGTGTATTAAGTTTTTTTATACCCTCTTGACAAAAAATTTTTTTTCGTTAAAATGACTTTCAAGAAAGGAGGACGTGATGAAGAAAGAAAATTTGTTTGGTGAATTCGTCGCTGAGGTCTTTGGGACATTCATCCTAATTTTACTCGGCGATGGCGTCGTTGCGAACGTTGGACTTGCTCCTCGTCTTGCATCTCCTGCTTACAACTGGAACACTATCACTTTCGGATGGGCAATGGCAGTTCTAATTGCTGTCTACACAGTTGCGGGAGTATCAGGTGCACATCTTAACCCAGCTGTTACTCTGGCTTTGGCTGTCAAAAGAGGTTTCCCTTGGAAGAAGGTTGTTCCTTATTGGATTGCACAAGTTCTTGGTGCTTTCCTAGGAGCCTTTGGTGTATTCTTGGTCTATCATGATGGTTTAGTGGCTGCAGGTATGCCTAATGTTTGGTGCACAGGCCCAGGCTCAGTATTTGGTCAAGCTTTCTGGGGTGGAGCAGCATCTGTATCTCCGCTTGGAAGCTATAGTCTTCTGAATGCGTTTGTTGCAGAAATCTTTGGAACAGCTGTGCTTCTTTGGGGAGTTCTTGCATCAGGCGATACAAAAAATAATGCTGTAGGAGCAAATCTTGGTGGTTTCATAGTGGCACTTGTAGTCCTTGGCGTAGGTCTTACACTTGGTGGTCCAAGCGGATATGCGATTAATCCTGCCCGTGATTTTGGTCCACGCCTTTTTGGTGCGATCGCTGGGACAAAAGGTTTATTTGATGGGTCTTATTGGTTTGTAGCACCTATTTTAGGTCCACTTATTGGTGGAGTTTTAGGCGTTTTAACTTACGATTGGTTTGTAACCTCGTCACTTGCAAAGAAAGAAGGATAGATAAGTTAGAGGAAGGGGAGTGCTAGCTCCCCTTCTTATCTATTTGTTAGTATTTTTTAAGGAGGTCAAAATGAAGAAATTAATTAATAAGCCAGAAGATGTAGTAAATGAATCATTAGAAGGTCTTGCCTTAGCATTTCCTGAATTAATAAAAGTAAATTTCAATCCAAATTTCGTGTATAGAGCAGATGCCCCCGTTAAGAATAAAGTTGCTGTTATCTCAGGAGGCGGAAGCGGTCATGAGCCTATGCATGTTGGATTTGTTGGTAAAGGAATGCTTGATGCTGCATGTCCAGGGCAAGTGTTTACATCACCCACGCCTGACCAAATGTATGAAGCTGCAAAGAAGGTTAATAGCGGGAAAGGGATACTGTTTATTGTTAAGAACTATAGTGGAGATATAATGAATTTTGAAATGGCAGCCGATCTACTTAAAGGAGAAGGTGTTGAAGTTCAGAGCGTGATAATTGATGATGACGTTGCAGTTCAGAATAGTTTATACACTCAGGGTAGACGAGGAGTTGGAACAACAGTCCTTGCTGAAAAAATAGTTGGAGCGGCGGCTGAAAAAGGGTACCCATTGGACAAGTTAACTGAACTTGCAAAAAGAGTAAACGCTAATGGAAGAAGCATGGGAATGGCTTTAACGCCTTGCACTGTCCCAATGGCGGGTAAGCCAACTTTCGAACTCGCAGAAGATGAGATGGAGATAGGTATAGGAATCCATGGTGAGCCAGGAAGAGAGCGTATGAAGCTAAAGCCAGCAGATGAGGTAACTGAGATACTTGCTGAAGCAATAATTAATGATTTACCGTTCAAAGCGGGTGATGAAGTATTGGCTTTTGTAAACAGTATGGGCGGTACTCCCGACAGTGAACTTTTTATCGTATACAGAAAGCTACACAAAATCCTTGAATCTAAAGGGATAAAGATCGCAAGGAAATTAATTGGAAGGTATATAACATCTTTAGAGATGCAGGGAGTCTCGATTACACTTCTTAGGCTCGATGAAGAAATGAAGAGCCTCTGGGATGAACCAGTGCTAACACCTGGTTTACGTTGGGGTATTTAGAAATTAATGAAAATAAGTATCTTTGTAGAAAATTCTGAACTATTGCGAGGCGTTTGATTATGAAATTAACTAACAAAGATGTTTTGGAATATCTTAAGAAGGCAGCTGAACTTCTAAATGAGAATAGAGAATATCTTACGGAATTAGATTCTGCAATTGGTGATGCGGACCATGGTATAAATATGGATAGAGGTTTTCAGACTGTTTTAAAGAACCTGCCAACACTGGAGGGGAAAGATATAGGTGCTATATTAAAAGCTGTTGGTATGTACCTTGTATCAACAGTTGGTGGTGCAAGTGGTCCTCTTTATGGCACCGCTTTCATTCAGGCTGGAACTGCACTTGCAGGAAAGTTTGAAATTGACGAACAGGACATATTGAAAGCAATGCAAGCTGCTTTAGACGGGATTATAATGAGAGGGAAAGCTGAAAGAGGAGATAAAACTATGATTGACACAATAGCTCCAGCAATTGAGTCTCTCAAGAAGTCCCTGTCAAATGGCACAGATTTTGTAGAAGCCCTTGAGGAAGCGACTAGGGCAGCAGAAGAAGGTATGAAGAGTACAATACCTATGCTTGCCAAAAAAGGTAGGGCAAGCTATCTTGGTGAGAGGAGTATCGGTCACCAAGATCCAGGCGCAACTTCTTCGTATCTACTTATTAAGCTTATGCTTGAATTAATCAAAGAGAAACAAATAAACAATTAAGGTAAAAATTTAAAAATTATTTTAAAGGAGGTTTAAAATGGCAACAAAAAAGTATGTTGCAGCAGTCGACCAAGGAACAACAAGTACAAGGTTTATGATTTTTAACCACAGTGGAGATGTGGTAAGTGTTCATCAGTTAGAGCATCAGCAGATCTATCCAAAACCAGGATGGGTTGAACATGACCCTATGGAGATTTGGGAAAGAACTCAAGATGTTATAAAAGGAGCGTTGGAGAAAGGTGGAATTTCGCCAGAAGAAATTGCAGCAATTGGAGTTACAAACCAGAGAGAAACAACTATTGTCTGGAACAAGCGTACAGGTAAGCCTTACTACAACGCAATAGTTTGGCAGGATACAAGAACAAAGGAGATTTGCGACGAACTAGCAAAGGATGGAGGGCAGGATCGTTTCAGAAAGAAAGTTGGCCTTCCGCTTGCGACTTACTTCTCTGGACCAAAAATCAAATGGATTCTCGATAATGTACCCGGTGTAAGAGAAGATGCAGAAAAAGGCGAAGCAGTATTTGGTAATATTGATACATGGGTAATTTGGTGGCTCACAGGTGGACCAAACGGTGGAGCGCACATAACAGATGTATCAAATGCTTCAAGAACAATGCTTATGAATCTTGAGACACTTGACTGGGATGACGAAATACTACATATTTTAGGTATTCCTAAGCAGATGTTGCCAAAGATAAGACCATCAAGCGATCCCGAAGTATATGGATTTACAAGGGAAAGTGGTCCTCTCGGGACAGCAATTCCAGTAGCAGGAGACTTAGGCGATCAGCAGGCAGCGCTTGTCGGACAAACATGCTTCAATGTTGGTGAAGCAAAGAATACATATGGCACTGGTTGCTTCATGCTTCTCAATACGGGTACTAAACCAGTTCAGAGTAAGAGCGGATTATTGACAACTCTCGCTTACAAGTTTGGTAAAGAACCTGCAGTTTATGCTCTTGAGGGCTCGATAGCTATTACTGGAGCACTTGTACAGTGGCTTAGGGACAACCTGAAATTCTTCGAAAAATCTTCAGACATCGAGGCTATTGCAAGAACTGTTGAAGACAATGGAGGAATTTATTTTGTTCCAGCATTCTCTGGCCTATTTGCTCCATATTGGAGGAGCGATGCTCGTGGAGTAATTGTTGGTCTTACTCGTTACATCAACAAGGGACATATTTGCAGAGCAGCACTTGAAGCAACTGCATATCAAACAAAGGATGTTCTTGAAGCTATGAATAAGGATTCTGGTGTTAAACTTGAAGCCCTTAAAGTTGATGGCGGAATGGTATTCAATGAACTTCTTATGCAATTCCAGTCCGATATCTTAAACGTACCTGTAATTAGACCAAAAGTTGCTGAGACAACAGCGCTTGGCGCATCTTACGCAGCAGGATTGGCTGTAGGTTTCTGGTCTAACCTTGATGACTTAAGGAAAAACTGGATAGTAGATAAGACGTGGACACCAAAAATGGACGAAGAAACAAGGCAGAAACTTTACAAGGGTTGGCTCAAGGCAGTTGAGCGCACATTCAACTGGGTTGAATAAGTGTTGAATTAGTAAGTAAATTTTAATGGGGGGGTATAGAAATAACCCCCCTAAAATTATAAAGATTTATTATGATTAAATGCTTATCGTTTGATAAGCTTATTAATAAATTATCTATAGTGATTGTTTGAATTTTATACAATTGTGGTAATATTTAGTAAGGAGAATAACAAATGAAAAATAGTAAAGAGAATAAAAATTCATTTAGAGATTCAATACCTTTGTGGGGATGGATTATAATATTCTTCCTACCTTTGATACTGAGCGAATATATGTTTTATGTAAGCAATAGATTATTTAGTTTGATATCTTTCCCTGTTGCCTGGGTTGGATTCTGGTGGATTATTATGTATAGGTCAGGCTGGAAGATTTTTAAAAAAAAGAATAAGAATTAATGACCTGATAGGAGTTAAAAGTGGTTGGAATAATTATAGTATCTCATAGCGATTTGTTAGCTAAGGCTGTTTGTGATTTGGCGTTACAAATGAGTCTTGGCAAAAGTGTCCCAATTGCACCAGCCGGGGGTCTTGATGATGGTACTTTTGGGACCAGTATTAACAAGATACAGAGTGCTTTAGATAGTGTTTATAGTGATGATGGTGTTCTGGTACTTATGGATCTTGGAAGCGCTATTATGACAGTAGAGATGCTTCTCGAAATGTTACCAGAAGAAAAAAGAAACAAAATCGCATTAAGTAATGCTCCGTTAGTTGAAGGTGCTATTGCGGCTGTTGTAGCATCAGCACAAGGCTTAAATCTTGAGGAAGTGAAAAGTGCAGCAGAAAAGGTTCTCTCAATACCAAAGCTCGGGGAAGAGAGTTCAAAGGAAAATGAGCCTGATGTTACAGAAATAAAAGAAAATAAGGAAGTCAAAGCAGATATATTTAGTGCCGAAGTTGTTGTCCCAAATCCTGTTGGATTACACGCACGTCCTGCATCTCTTTTTGTCCAAGAGGCATCTAAATTTAAATCCAGGATAACCCTACAAAACATTTCTGCAAATAAGCCTCCTGTGGATGCGAAAAGTATGATGGAGGTTGCTTTTGGCGGAACTGCTAGACAGGGCGAGAAGGTGCTTATAACGGCGCAAGGAGAGGATGCAGAACAGGCAATTAAAGCTTTAAAAGAGCTTGTTGAATCTGGTTTTGGAGAAATGAATGTAGAGAAACCCGATACTAAAGTAGTAGAACAGGAAGTTTTAGACAAGAAAAATGTTGAAGAACAAAGTATTGCTAAAAAGGAAATTAACGAAAACTCAGAGGTTAAAGAACTTTCTGGTATCCCTGCCTCACCAGGATATGTAGTAGCTCCTGCATTTTTGTTTTCCGAAGCTACTTTTGATATCGAAAAGAAAAGTATGGAGGATGTAAAACAAGAGATTGAAAGAGTTGAAAGTGCAATAAGTAAAGCTTTAATAGAAATTGATGGTATAAGAAAGAAAGTAGAAGAAAGTGGAAATAAAAGTGAAGCGCAAATTTTTGAATTTCACAAGATGATTTTGCAGGATGAAAAATTGATAAGTGAAATAAGGGAGAGAATTTTAAAAGAAAAGGTCAATGCTGAATATGTCGTAAAAGAAGTTTTTGAAGAGTGGAAAGTCAGATTTGAGCAACTCGAAGATCCTTATATGAAGCTTAGATCTGCAGATATAAAAGATATCGGGGACCGTGTGATAAGCATTTTAACAGGTAAAACAAAAAGAAGCATATCGTCATTTGCTGAACCTGTTATTCTCATCGCTAAAGATCTCTCGCCTTCTGATACAGCTCTTTTGGATAAGAGTAAGGTTAAAGGCATCGTAACAGCCTTTGGCGGTGCAACATCGCACACGTCAATCCTTGCTAAAATGTGGGGAATACCAGCTGTTGTTGGCGTCGGTTTAAAAATTCTCGAGGTACCTTCTGGAACTCTTGTAGCAATTGATGGTGTTAATGGCAAGATAATTATTAATCCAAAAAATGATTTGAGATTAGAGTTCGAGAGTAAAGAAAAGGAACGCATAGCACACGAGAATGAAATAATCTTACATGCGGCTGAACCAGCCATTACAAAAGATGGCAAGAGAGTCGAAGTCGTCGCAAACATTGGTGATATTCCTTCAGCCTACGATGCAATAAAATATGGTGCTGAGGGAGTAGGTCTCTTAAGAACAGAAGTTCTGTATCTAGAAAGGCAGAATGCACCTGATGAAGAAGAACAGTATAGTTTCTATGAGCAAGTAGCAGAAATAATTGGGAAGCGCCCTCTTGTAATAAGAACTGCAGACATAGGGGGAGATAAGCCCTTGCCATATCTCAAGTTTCCCAAAGAGGATAATCCTTTCTTGGGGCTTAGGGCTGTTAGATTGTATTTTGAACAACCCAGACTTTTCATTACTCAAATCAAAGCAATTCTAAGAGCGGCTATAGGTTTTGACTTTAGAGTTATGATACCTATGGTAAGCTCAGTAGATGAGGTAGTAAGAGTTAGAGATCTCATCAATCAAGCAAAAGATGAGCTTCATAAAGAAGGAAAAGAGTATAATGACAAGATAGAAGTTGGAATTATGGTAGAAATTCCTTCTGCAGCAATCCTTGCAGATAAGTTTATAGAAGAAGTTGACTTTTTCAGCATTGGTTCAAACGACTTGACTCAGTACACGCTTGCTGTTGACAGAGGAAACGAGAGTGTCGCAAATTACTATCAACCTTTTTCTCCAGCCCTTTTCCGTCTTTTTAAAATGGTAATCGATGCAGCTCATAGCCAAGGTAAATGGGCTGGTTTATGCGGAGAACTTGCAGGTCAAAAAGAGGCTGTTCCAGGTCTTCTTGGTCTTGGTCTCGATGAATTCAGTATGAGCCCTCGTTCTATACCTGAGATAAAGGCGCTTATAAGAAAAATAAACTATGAAAAGACAAAAGAACTTGCAAAAGAGATTTTGCTTGCAAAGAATGAAAAGGAAGTTAAAGAACTAAATTACAAATTTTTAAGGAGTATTTAATCAGATTGAGAAGGATTTATCGTGATTTTTTTAATTTGCCTTTTCTATAGTCTTAGATTTTATTAGTTTTTTCGTTAAATTTGTTTGCTTTTTTTTAAAAAAGTGTTAAAATTTTTAAAGTATTGAGCGTAAATTATCGATTGCGAAGGAGGCGTTTGAGGATCATGGAAAAATTTGATGTTATTGTAATCGGCGCGGGTGTTGTTGGCGCGATGATTGCAAGAGAACTTTCAAGATTTGAATTATCCGTTGCAGTTATCGAAAAAGAGTCAGATGTATGCATGGGGACAACTTCCGCAAACACAGCAATAGTCCATGCAGGGTATGATCCTGTTCCCGGTACCCTTAAGGCTGAATTGAATGTGAGAGGGAATAAACTCTGGGATCAAGTTGCTTTTGAGCTTGGCATACCTTTTAAGAGGACTGGGGATTATGTAATTGGGATTGGACCAGAAGAAGTTAAAGGCGTAGAAAAGATTTACGAAAGAGGCAAACAAAACGGAGTTATAGGAATTGAAATGCTTGGTAGGGATGAAGTTCTGTCGAGGCTCCCCTATCTCAATAAAGATGTAAGTGTAGCAATGTTTGCTTATACAGGCGGTATTACTGATCCATTTCAGGCCACCTTTGCGCCAATGGAAAACGCTGTTATGAACGGTGTAAAGCTTTATCTTAACACTGCATTTGAGGATTTTATTTTTGATGGTAAGAAGATAATCGGTATCAAGACAAATAAGGGTGAATTCTTATCTAATTGGGTAATTAACGCAGCAGGTTTGTATTCAGATTTTGTTATGCATAAGGCAAATTTGCATCCCGAGTTCAAAATAACTCCAAGAAAAGGTGAATACTATGTGTTCGATAGAAATGAATTTACAATTCCGGATGTTCTTTTCCCAACGCCTACAGAATTAACGAAAGGCATTATGGTTACAACCACTATTCATGGTAATACAATTATCGGACCAAATGCTCACGATGTTGAAGACAAAGAAGACAAAGCAAATACACCGGAGGGACTTGACGAAGTCTTTAAAGGTGCATCAAAACTTGTTCCCCAGATAAGCCTCAGGCATGTTATTGCAATTTTTGCCGGACTTCGTCCTACAGGAAATGCTAGGACACCAAATCCTGCGATTGATTATCACCATGATTACCTAATTGAAGCGAGACCTGATATGGGAATTCTCAACCTGGCTGGGATTGAATCTCCTGGACTTGCTTCATCACCTGCAATTGCTGAAAGAGTTGTAGAACTCTTGAAAGATTCAGGACTTGAACTTAAGGAAAAGAAAGACTTTAATCCAATTAGAAAACCAAGACGTAGGTTTAGAGATATGACTAATGAGGAAAGAGCGAATCTTGTTAAGATGAATCCTCTTTATGGAAGAATAATTTGCCGTTGTGAATATGTTACCGAGGGAGAAATTATAGATGAGATTCATGCTCCGGTTCCAGCACTTACTTATGATGCAATAAAGAGAAGAACATGGCTTGGAACTGGAAGATGTCAGGGTGCATTTGATACGCCAAGAGTAGTTGAAATTCTTTCAAGAGAATTGGGTGTATCCCCGCTTGAGGTAACGAAAAAAGGTGATAATTCTTATTTCCTTCTAAGAAAAACTAAGGAGGTAGAAGATGAAAGATAGGTATGATGTTGTTGTGATAGGGTCTGGTCCAGGTGGCCTTGCAGCAGCAATTTCTGCAAAAAAAGAAGGAGCAGAGTCTGTTCTCATAATTGAAAGAGATAAAGAACCTGGTGGAATTCTTAATCAATGCATACATAACGGGTTTGGTGTTGAAATATTCAAGGAAGATTTGCCAGGTCCATCATACGCTGAAAGGTTCGTAAATGAAGCAGAATCTTTGGGTATAGAGTTCATGCTTGACTCTATGGTTTTAGAGGTCACGCCGCAAAAAAAGATATATGCTACAAGCAAGTGGTATGGCTTTAAAGAAATAGAAGCAACTGCAATTGTGTTTGCAATGGGTGCAAGAGAAAGGACACGTGCTCAAATTAGAATTCCTGGTTTTAGACCTGCTGGAGTTTATACTGCTGGTAGCGCCCAGCGCTTTGTAAATATTGAAGGTTTTATGCCAGGGAAAAGATTTGTGATACTTGGTTCAGGCGATATTGGAATGATTATGGCTCGACGTTTAACGCTTGAAGGAGCAAAAGTTGAGAGAGTACTTGAAATAATGCCTTTCTTAACGGGACTTACGAGAAATTATGTCCAATGCCTTCAGGATTTTAATATTCCACTTCAATTGAGCCACACCGTTAATCGGATACTTGGAAAAAATAGAGTTGAAGCAATTGAGTCAGTTCAGGTTGACGAGAACTTTAACCCTATCAAGGGGACGGAAGAGATAATTCCTGCAGATACATTGCTTCTGTCTGTAGGGCTTATTCCAGAAAATGAGCTTTCAAGGAAAGTTGGTGTGAAAATGGACTCATTGATTCAGGGCCCGTTTGTTGACGAGGAGATGCAAACTTCAATTCCTGGGATTTTTGCTGCTGGGAATGTTGTACACATTTTTGACCTTGTAGACTGGGTAACTGAGGCTGGATTTACTGCAGGAAAAGGTGCCGCACGTTTTGTAAAGGAAACTAAAGAGAAGAGCGAATTTGTGAAACTTGTCCCAGGTAATAACATACATCATATTGTGCCTCAGTATCTTAAAAAGGATGCATTACAAAATGGACCTGCAAAACTTATGATGCGAGTCATAAAGCCAATGGAAGAAAAAGTATGGGTTGAGTTAAGCGATGGTAAAAATCTCATCACAAGAAAACTTGAACGCTATGTAAGACCTGGTGAAATGGTAATATTAACTGTTCCTCAAAAAGCATACGATGATGTTAAGAAAGCAAAAGAACTTATTGTAAGCATTGAGAAATTTGGGGGTTAGACATGGAAACAAGAAAATTTACATGCCTTGGTTGTCCGGTTGGTTGCTCTTTAACGGTTTATATAGAGAACGGTGAGGTTGTAAAAGTTGAAGGTAATCAATGCAACATAGGAATAGACTTTGCTAAGCAAGAGGTGAAGGACCCAAGAAGAAAGGTTACAACGACTGTAAAGATAAGGAATGGAGTACATCCACTGCTTCCTGTTTATACAGATAAGCCATTTCCTAAAGGAATGATAATGGAATTGGTTAAAGAACTTAGAAAGATCGAAGTTGAAGCGCCTGTGAAAATGGGTGATATGATCCTCGAAAATGCGTTAGGGACAGGTGTCAATATCATAGCTAGCAGGACTATTAAAAGGAAAGAATGATTTGAACTAATTTTAAAGACATGAGGATAAAACCACGGCTAAAAGGCCGTGGTTTTGTTGTAAGAAAAAGCAAAAAACTTTGAAGTTCGTAAATAAAATACTAAAATAAGATGCATTTGTAAGTTAATTAATCAATTTGAAGCATTATTAAGTGTGAGTTTTTTAAAAATGAAGTATAATCATCAGGGTGAAAATATGGATAAGGTTGTTTTAGTTACAGGGGCATCCTCTGGGTTTGGGCGTGAGATTTTTAATTACCTTAAAGTAAAAGGTATAACTGCGTATGGTGTTGCAAGAAGCCTTGAGGACTCAGAGGATTTAAAGACATTTAAACTTGACGTAACTGATTTTGAAAAAGCAAAAGAAGTTGTAAAAAGAATTGTTGATATCAATGGTCACATAGATGCGCTTGTAAATGTTGCGGGGTTTGGTATATCAGGGGCGGTAGAGGATACGCCAATCGATGCAATAATAAGGCAAATGGATGTGAATTTTTTGGGGACAGTCAATATGGTGAAGGCAGTGCTTCCTTATATGAGGGAGAAGCGTTCGGGGACAATAGTAAACTTTAGTTCTATTGCAGGACTTATAGGGCTTCCTTACCAGGCATTTTACTCTTCCTCTAAATTTGCAGTTGAAGGGTTTTCTGAAGCGCTTCGTATGGAAGTGGAGCAATTTGGGATTAAAGTTGTTGTAATTGAACCTGGTGACTTTAAAACAGGATTTACCGGCAAAAGAGAAAAATATACCGAAAGTACCTCCCCTTATTACGAAAAATTTACGAGAGCAATTTCAAAGATGGAGCACGATGAAACTGAAGGTGAAGATCCAGGCATTATTGCTCCCCTTGTATATAAAATTATTGAATCAAAAAATCCTAAAGAAAAGTATGTTGTAGGACCACTTTTTGAAAAACTATTTGTTAGCCTGCGCAAAGTCCTTCCAGATTCCTTTATGCATGCTATTTTCAAAATGTATTACGGTTTGTGATTGATTGATGCCTCTATGAATTTTACAAATAGTGGGTGAGGGTTAAGGGGTCTCGACTTAAACTCCGGATGTGCCTGAGTTCCTATAAAGAAGGGATGGTTTTCAATTTCAGCAAATTCTACAAGTTTTCCATCAGGTGATGTCCCCGACACAACAAACCCATTTGAGGTGAGTATTGGCAAAAATTCGTTATTTACTTCATACCTGTGTCTGTGTCTCTCCGAAATTTCTCTTGTTCTGTAAATCCGATGTGCAAGGCTTCCCTCTTTTAAGATAGCCTTCTGTGCGCCAAGCCTCATTGTTCCTCCGAGCGCCTTTAAGTCCTTTTGATTTTCCATTATATCGATAACGGGATATGGTGTTTCAGGATCGAATTCTTTCGAATTTGCATCTTTAAGTCCGCATACATTTCTTGCAAATTCAACTGTCATAAGTTGCATGCCAAGACAAATCCCCAAAAATGGTATGTGATTAACCCTTGCATAACTTATTGCGTTAATCATTCCCTCGATACCTCTTGTGCCAAAGCCACCAGGGACAAGTATGCCGTTTAGATTGTTTTCCTTAAGGACATTCCTGTAATTTTCGTTTTCGAGTTCTTCAGAATTTATCCA
>Ga0334722_10001291_pt1 | contig 32110 bp, 27 predicted proteins | sample C3_bottom_MG_FD_207210 | JGI IMG/M metagenome (GOLD analysis project Ga0334722, IMG submission 207210) | Sediment microbial communities from Yellowstone Lake, YNP, Wyoming, USA - C3_bottom | ecosystem: Environmental > Aquatic > Freshwater > Lake > Sediment | place: USA: Wyoming | collected... | reverse complement strand
TCAGTGTCGTCTTACCGTGGTCTACATGCCCTATCGTCCCTACGTTTACATGAGGCTTTACCCTCTCAAACTTTGCCTTTGCCATAAATCCTCCTTAATAGCGAAGAATATCTCTAAAATAAGTGAATGCCGTCTCAGATATCATATCATTCACAAGCCCATGACCGGAATTGAACCGGTGACCTCATCCTTACCAAGGATGTGCTCTGCCGACTGAGCTACATGGGCATCTTACTTAATTAAACTCAGTGCGATTGTGCGACAGCTATTATCCACTCATAAAGCTGTCGTCGCCGAGCACTCAGTCGAGGATGCCACAAGTCATAATCCTGGGTGTCTGGTTAACCCTTTTGGTTACCACGACTGAGTGCTCGGTCGCACTGTAAACCTGTCGCACTATTAAGAGCGGGAAACGGGATTCGAACCCGCGACCCTCAGCTTGGAAGGCTGACGCTCTACCACTGAGCTACTCCCGCACACATCTTCAGGAGACCGAGCACTCCGAGCACTCAGTCGAAGACTCAGTGAGGTAGAGTTTCTATCATGGCTAACTTCGTTGGTTACCACGACCGAGTGCTCGGTGCTAACCGAAGGAGTTACCCATGTAAGAACGATATACCTTACTAGTCCTTGTCTGAGTGCTACGCGACCTTTTAACACCGGTAAAGAACACAGACCATTATAAAAAGTCTGTTCTCTATTTTCTGTCTTCACAGGGGTCTGGCCCCATACCCTGTCTCAGACATCCAAGTGGAGAGGGGAGGATTCGAACCTCCGAAGGCTGCGCCGGCAGATTTACAGTCTGCTCCCTTTGGCCACTCGGGAACCTCTCCTCAATGGAGCCACCGAAGGGAATCGAACCCCCGACCCGCTGATTACAAATCAGCTGCTCTGCCTGCTGAGCTACGGTGGCGTCAAAAGGCAAAACTTCTCCTCTCCTTTTCAATTAAGAGAATAATTTAAGACAAAGAATAAAAAGACGTCAAATCCTCAAACAACAAATTAATTGCGATTAATAATGAATTTTTCATAATTTCTCGAATTTTAACATTTTCTGACGTAAAATTTCAAATAGCAAGATCCCGGTCGCTACTGAGACATTAAGGGAATTGACCCTTCCCTTCATGGGAAGGCTAACTATTATATCACAATCTTCCCTGACAGTTCGCCTCAACCCCTTTCCCTCTGAACCTATCACAACAGCTAAAGGACCTGTAAGTTCCATCTCCCAGGGGGCATGATACGGTCCTGCCTCAGCCCCGATAATAAGGATACCTTTATCCCTCATCATACGTATTGCCTGCTTTATATTGGGAACTATAGATACTGGCAGGTATTCAGTCGCACCGGCCGATGTCTTCACAACCTCTGGCCCTATCCCTGCTGATCTATAAGCCTGCATAACAATACCATGGACACCAGCAGCCTCAGCAGTCCTTATAATAGCTCCAACATTTCTGGGGTCCTCGATGCAATCCAGGATAACGAAAAAAGGCACTTCTTTTCTTTCGAAAGGGATTTCTATCAATTCTCCTAACGAAAATGATCTCCTTTTTCGGGTGAGGGCTGCAATCCCCTGATGACCCTTCGGGAATCTCGAGTCAAAAAATTCCCTATCCTTAATCTTCACAATAATACGTCTTTTCTCTGCTTCCTTTAATATATAATCAAGTTTATCCTTCCTTCCGCTACTAACATAGATCTCCTTGATCTCCCTATCTGCCCTTATCGCCTCGATGATTGGATTGATTCCATAGATCCATTCAACCTCCTGATCCATCCTCATAAATCCTGACAATCGTCCCCCGCGCAATTATATTTGGTTACAGCAATCTTCAAAATAAGAGGCATAGCTTCATCGTCCTTTCCAGGAGACATCTAACTCGACTCAATGGCGGAGAGGGAGGGATTCGAACCCTCGGTGGAGTTGCCCCCACAACGGTTTTCGAGACCGCCGCCTTCAACCACTCAGCCACCTCTCCACAATCACCGACGTCTCCTGAAGAATTCTACGAGAAGTGAAGCCGCCTCCTCTGCCAGGACACCTGATGTTACCTTAACCTGGTGATTTAACCTTCTATCAGTGAGGACATTATAAAGACTTCCAGCCACGCCTCCCTTTGGGTCAGCACAGCCGTAAACAACCCTCTCAACCCTTGAATTTATAATGGCTCCTGCACACATAAGACAGGGTTCCTTAGTAACATAGAGGGTAGTACCTGTTAGCCGCCAGTTACCCAGGATCCTGGAGCCCTCCTTAAGAACTATCATCTCTGCATGTGCAATAGGGTCCTTGAGAGCCTCCCTCCGATTATGGGCCTTTGCAATTAATTCACCACTACAATTTACAAGTACTGCACCTACTGGAACTTCTCCTTCTAAAAAGGCAAGGCCGGCCTCTTCTATGGCCAGCCTCATATAATATCTATCTTCTCTTATTATCACCCTGATTTATCTGGCGCGCCCAGGAGGATTCGAACCCCCGACCTGCGGATTCGTAGTCCGACGCTCTATCCAGCTGAGCTATGGGCGCGTTCAGATTAACCCTTCTTAATCCCCTCCTTTAAAGTGAGGCCATACTTAGGATGTTCGAAGGGATGGATAGTCGGAAACTTTGAATAGAGCCATCCCTTGAATATCTCCTTATCACCCTCAAAGACCTTTACAGAGACTGCAGGATTATTCAATTCATTTGATGCAGAAGTTATAGTTCCAGCATCCATCCTGAAATCAGGTAAGAAATCTCCGACAACCAGCTTGAGGTTCGTATTCGGAACCTTGAATTCACTATTCAGTGTTACAGTAAATTCCTGGGTTTTCTTTGATGTCTTATCCTCGAGCACAATCTTCACAGCAGACCACTTTCCCTTTACACTCTCTGGAACTACCACCTTAGTCTCTGTCTTGGTCACTGGGTGCCCTGGCGGTGGAGGCTGCATACCAGGCTGCTGAATACCTGGAGCTGCCGGCGCCATAGGTACAGGTTTCTCTTCCTTCTTCTTGCAGGCTCCGATTGACAGGATCAAAAGGACTGCAGAAAAGATAGATAAGGTTCTTTTCATAACCCCTCCTTGAGATATTATAAGATTCAGTAAGGGAAACCCTTAACTGTCCATTTAATGGCGGAGAGGCAGGGATTCGAACCCTGGGTGAGGTTTTACCCCCACAACCGCTTAGCAGGCGGCTGCCTTCGACCAGCTCGGCCACCTCTCCAAATTTTATTATTTTAGCAATTAAGGTCCTGATTTGTAAATCTTTCTTCAATGGCATACATGTATATAAAATTCATACATCCAACAAGCCTTGACCAGGATACCTTTCATCAAGAAACCTTGTTTTTTTCTCCAGTGAAAATGTATAATTTTTTTATACAGGAAAGAGGAACCTGGATTGATTTATACCAATAAAAACGAGATATTTGGCCTATTGAATGGTCTTCCTGAAAGAGCTCATATTCTGGCATCAATCTTGCTTCATCTTAAACAGATGACCTTAATAAAAGGGGGATAAGATGGAAAAACAGAGGATACTCGTTCTTGACGATGACCCCGTGATAGGTCTCAGTTGCAAGAGGATACTGGGTGCCGAGGGCTACATAGTATCATCTGTCACGAGGGGAGAAGAGGCGATAAAAAGGATATCGAATGAGGAATTTGATCTCCTTATCTCAGATGTAAGACTGCCTGATATTTATGGAATCGATGTCCTTCAAGAGGTCAAGACCATCCAGCCAAAGACAGATGTCGTTATAATCACAGGTTATCCGACCCTCGAAGATGCGAAGGAGGCCATAAGGCTTGGTGCCTTTGAATATCTCGAAAAACCATTCACTCCTGAATTTATGATGAATGTGGCTAAGAGGGTCTTTGACAAGAGGGGCTGGATTCTCAGGAAGGCCTTCATCGATCAGTTCAAGGAATACATAACACCCTTATCTGATCTCGATGAGAAGACGATCTATTATAAAGAAGGTATGTGGGCAAGACCTATTAGAGGAGGTTTATGGGAGATAGGATTTGATATAAGACACTGGCTGCTGGGCGGACAGTTGCTCTATGTCGAGATATTCGAAAACCTCGAACTCTCTGTAGGACGTCCCTTTGCAAGGCTTCTTTCAGGAGATGGACACATCCACGAGATGAAGGCACCCATGAGTGGAATCATAAAAGAGAGCAATATCAGGATTAACGACACCCTTTGTTCCCTTGTAAGGGATTGTCTCTCTGAGGGATGGTTGATGTGGCTTGTAAGGATTTCACCCGAAAAACCCGGTGGCTAAAAGATAAAAGACCTTTATGAGAGTGTCGATTTTTAAGGAGGGATAAGAGTAATGGAAGGAAAGATACTCGTAGTTGATGACGAGCCTATCGTTGTGAAGAGTTGTGAGAAGATACTCGCTCCAGAGGGATATTCGGTTGACACGGCCATGAATGGTAGAGAGGCTGTGGAGAAACTCGGGAGGGATAGCTTTGACCTTGTTATTACAGATATAAAGATGCCGGATATGGACGGTATCGAACTCCTTCGATGGATTAGAAATTCAAAGCCTGATACAGGTGTCGTAATTATCACTGGTTACCCTTCCCAGGAGAGCATAAAAGAGGCCCTTCAGTTGAGAATCCTTGATTATCTTCCAAAGCCCTTTTCACCTGCCCTCCTGATAGAGACAACTCAGAAGGCAATGGAGTTTATAAGGGCAGGCAAGATGGCTGTTGCGCCTGCTGAAGAATACACTGAAGAGATGGCAAGGCAACTCGATGAGATAATAGCAAGATATAAGAAGAAACCTGGCAGTCTAATACCTGTCCTGCAACAGGCACAGGAATTGATAGGCTACCTGCCACCATCAGTTCAGAGGCATATCGCCAGGGGCCTCAATCTTCCTGTAAGCGAGGTCCACGGGGTTGTCTCCTTCTATTCCTTCTTCACTATGAAACCAAAAGGCAAGCATAACATCAGGGTCTGTCTCGGGACTGCCTGTTATGTCAAAGGTGCTGAAGAGATTGTCAAGAAATTAAAAGACCATCTTGGCATAGATATTGGAGGCATCACAGCGGACAGAAAGTATTCGATGGAGGCCGTGAGGTGTCTTGGAGCCTGTGGTCTCGCACCTGTCGTTGTCATAGACAAAGATACCCATGGTTCTGTAAATCCTGTTAAGGCTACAGATCTGTTAAAGGACTATGAATAAGGGGAGGAGGAATATATGCCAAAATTAACTATCGAAGACCTGAAGAAGATAAAAGAAGAGTACAAGTCTACCATGACATTGAGGGAGGGTGGATACAGGGCAAAGGTAACTATTCATATGGGGACATGCGGGATAGCGGCTGGGGCAAGAAAGGTAATGGAGGCTCTTCTTGATGAGATCGCAAAGAATAATGTGACTGACATAATAGTTACTACTTCTGGTTGCGCTGGCCTATGCAGCCAGGAACCAATGGCAACGGTCGAGATTATCAATGAGGCACCTGTAAAATATGTTTACCTCAATGAGGAGAAGATCCGAAAGGTCTTTAAGGAGCACCTGATGGGTGGAAAGGTTGTTGAGGACCTTGCCCTCGTAAGGGGAAGCGAAAGGGCCTACTAAGGAGGAGAGATGGAAAAGGTTCGTGCAAATGTCATGTTATGCGGGGGCACTGGCTGTATAGCCAGTGGAGGGCTAAAGATAAAGGATGCCCTTGAGAAAGAGATAAAAAAGAGGGGGATAGAGGAGGAGATAAATATAGTAGTTACAGGTTGTAATGGCTTCTGTGCTCAGGGACCTATCATGACTGTATATCCTGAGGGAATCTTTTATCAGAAACTTACTGTTGATGATATTCCCCATCTCGTTGAAGAACATTTTATAAAGGGCAGACCTGTACAGAAATTGATGTATCATGAACCAGGCAAAAAGGATGCTGTCCCTGCCATGAATGAGATACCCTTCTTTAATCTACAGGTTCTCAGGGCATTAAGGAACAAAGGGCTTATAGATGCAGAGAAGATCGAGGATTACATAGCGAGAGATGGCTATATGGCTGCGGCTAAGGCCCTCCTTGAGATGACACCCGAACAGATCATAAGTGAGATTAAGGCCTCGGGCCTGAGGGGAAGGGGTGGAGCAGGATTTCCTACTGGTTTGAAATGGGAGATATGCTCAAAGGTGCCAGGCGAACAGAAATATATCCTCTGTAATGGAGACGAGGGCGACCCAGGTGCGTTCATGGACAGGAGCATCATGGAGGCTGACCCTCATGTGGTACTGGAAGGCATGATAATAGGTGCTAAGGCTATAGGTGCGAATAAGGGTTATATATATGTGAGGGCAGAATATCCCCTTGCTGTAAGGAGGCTCCAGATAGCCATTGATCAGGCAAAGGAATATGGCCTCCTCGGTGAGAATATACTTAATTCAGGATTTAACCTTGACATAGAGATATATCAGGGCGCAGGGGCCTTTGTCTGCGGTGAAGAGACAGCCCTTATGCGTTCTATCGAGGGTAAAAGAGGGATGCCCATACCAAGGCCACCCTTTCCTGCCCAGAAGGGATTATGGAAAAAGCCCTCTGTCCTGAACAATGTAGAGACCTATGCGAATGTGCCACCCATAATACTGCACGGCGCCCAATGGTTCAGGAGCCTCGGTACAGAGAAATCGACAGGCACAAAGGTCTTCGCCCTCACAGGAGCAATAAATAATATTGGCCTTATAGAGGTGCCAATGGGGATACCCCTCAGAAAGATTATCTATGATATTGGTGGAGGGATAAGAAGGGGCAGAAAGTTCAAGGCTGTCCAGCTCGGCGGGCCCTCTGGAGGCTGTATACCCGAACACCTTCTTGATACACCTGTTACATATGAGGATATCGTCCAGACAGGTGCAATCGTTGGCTCGGGTGGAATGGTCGTTATGGATGACCTCAACTGTATGGTGAGTGTCGCAAAGTTCTTCCTCGAATTCACGGCTGATGAGTCCTGTGGTAAGTGCCCACCCTGCAGGATCGGGACCAAGGTGATGCTCGACAAACTCATAGATATAACAGAAGGTAGAGGGAAGGATGGTGACGTAGAACTCTTAGAGGACCTTGCAAGAGACATAATAAACACATCTCTCTGCGGTCTCGGTCAGACAGCACCAAACCCTGTTCTCACCACCATAAGGTATTTCAGGGACGAATACGAATCCCATATAAAGGATGGATGGTGCAAGGCAGGGGTATGCAGGGACCTTGTAACATTCTATATAGATGAGACTACCTGCAAGGGGTGCGGTGCCTGTGCAAGGGTATGCCCCCAGAAGACTATTTCAGGGGAGAAGAAAAAACCCCACTACATAAATCAAGAACTCTGCATAAAGTGTCGTTCCTGCTATGAGGCCTGTAAGTTTGACTCTGTCAGGATAGGGCCGGGGAGATTAAGGGAAGAAATACTCGCCTCTAAAAAGGCAAAGGAGACCGCAGAAGAGGTAACCAGGACATAAGGGGATACTCATCCTGAGATATGGTGTAAAAAAGGAGGTTTCATGATTACATTAACGATAAACGGCAAAAGCATAGAGGTCCAGGAAGGTACGACCATACTCCAGGCGGCATTGAAGAATGGCATCTATATACCAAACCTGTGCTATGACAAGAGGCTCGAACCTTATGGGGGATGTAGACTCTGCCTCGTAGAGGTAGAAGGTCAGAGGAAACTCCTCGCAGCCTGTTCAACACCTGCTGAAAACGGCATGGTGGTTCAGACAGAGACGCCAAAGCTTCACAAGGCCAGGAAGACTGTCCTTGAATTGCTCCTCATCCATCACCCCCTCGATTGCCCTATCTGTGATAAGGCAGGGGAGTGTCAACTCCAGGACCTTGCCTTTAAGTATGGTCCTTCTGAATCAAGGTTTGTAGGAAAGAAACATCAGGAGCCCGAGAGTATCTCAGCACCCCTTGTAGAGAGAAACCCTAATCGTTGCATCCTCTGCGGTAAGTGTGTGAGGGTCTGCTATGACCATCAGGGTGTGGGTGCAATAAATATAATCGGAAGGGGTTTCAGGTCAAAGATAAGTCCGGCATTTGAAGAGACACTGGATTGCGAGTTCTGCGGTCAGTGTATAGATGCCTGCCCTGTCGGTGCCCTCGGAAGCAAGCCTTATAGATTCAGGTCAAGGGTCTGGTACATGGATGAGCATGAGACTATATGCCCTTATTGTGGATGCGGTTGCACATTACACCTCAGTCTCAGGGAAGGAAGGATAATCAGGTCAAGGGGGAAACAGGGGACAGGTATAAATGACGGCAATCTCTGTAGCAGGGGGAGATTTGGCTTTGACTATATATATTCTGAGCAAAGACTCTCCACCCCATTAATCAAGAAGGATGGAGACCTTGTCTCTGTCTCATGGGAAGAGGCGATTGAATATGTTGCCTCGAGGCTCATGCAGATAAAGGATAATCATGGAGCAGACTCAATTGGTGCTATCGGTTCTCAGAGATGCACAATGGAGGACAATTATATGCTCCAGAGATTCATGAGGGATGTCATCGGCACTGACAATATAGATTCGGCTGCAAGGTTTGGCTATGCTGTATCACAGGAGGCTATTGAGAGGGCCTTTGGCATCTCCTTCCTCCCAATAAAATGGGATTCACCCTTAGAGGCTGATTTCATCCTCGTCATAGAATCTGATATCACCTCAACTATGCCTGTCTGGGGGTTGAACTTTATAAAGGCAAAAAAGAGGAACGGAACAGAACTCATTGTTGCTGATCCCAAGGAGACAAAGCTTGCGAGAAACAGCTCGAGATGGCTCCAGATAAGACCTGGTACAGGAACTGCCCTCATAAACGGCATTATGAAGATACTCTATAATGAAGGCTCTTACAATAAGGAACGGGCAAAGGAGATACCAGGATTCGAGACCCTTATCAAGGGCCTCGAATCTTTTACACCTGAAAGGGTATCTGCCCTTACAGGCGTGACTGTAGAGGATTTAGTCGATATCGCAAGGGGCTATGGAAGGGCGAAGAAGAGGCTCATTGCAATGACTGCTGGTTCCTCTGAGAATGCAAAAGGACTTAATACGATAATGGCTGCTGCAAATCTCGTCAATCTAATGGGAGATCCTCCCGAGACCCTCCAGATACCTGCTGAATTCTCGAACACCCTCGGAATGTGGACAGCAGGCATAAGGCCGCTCAAGAATGGTAAGGATGCCAGGGAAATGCTTTATAAACCTGATTCCCTCAGGGCCTTATATGTTATGGGAGAGAATCCATTATTGACCTTCAAGAACGTCAAAGAGGTCGAAAAGTGTTTAAAGAGACTTGATTTTCTCGTTGTTCAGGATATAATCCTTACCGAGACAGCGAAGATTGCAGATGTGGTCCTTCCTGCCTGTAGCTGGGGCGAAAAGGAAGGTTCTTTCATGGCTGCCACAGGGACTGTCCAGAATTCCCCAAAGTTGCTGCCTGAGACAGGGCTTTCCATACCTGACTGGAAGGTCTTCAGAAATATGGCGAGGGTAATGAACAGGGACCTCGGTTTGAAGGACCTTAAGGAGATAAGGACGTCTTTATCAGAGATTGTATCTTCCGTTGAAAAGGGCGAGCTTAAGCCATCCTTCCATCCTGTTGAACAGGATATATCAGAACTGCCTGATTCGACCTATCCGCTCCATCTCATAACGGCAAACCTCCTCCAGCATTCAGGCGCCCTCTCTATAATGTCAAAAAACCTCGGCTCTGTCTCCCCTGATGCATATCTACAGATAAACCCTGTGGATGCCAGAAGATACGGCATCCAGGATGATGGCTTTGTAAGGGTCATTTCGAGGAGAGGTGAGGTTATAATGAAGGCAATGGTATCAGTAGAGATGCCTGAGGGTGTTGTCTTTGCACCTGTCAATTATCCCTTTGCAAATGTAAATCAGATTACACACCTCTCGATGAACGGAGAAGCACCACTGGATACTGTAAGGGTGGAGGCAGTTATGGTATAATCTTCAAAAAGATAAATGATGGTGATAATTGATCCCTTATAAGGATGACAACCCCACAAGCACATTCCCGTTTATAACGATCGGGATTATTGCATTGAATGTCTCTGTTTATATCTGGGAGTTCCTTTCTCCTTCAGGGATTGATCATATTGCCTATGCCTTTGGAGCTATACCGCATAATATCCTCAACCTCGAAAAGACACAACCCTTACATCCTTTAGCAACTGTCTTTTCATCAATGTTCCTCCATGGCGGTCTATTCCATCTCGCAGGCAATATGCTTTATCTCTGGATATTCGGAAATAATATCGAAGATGCCATCGGCCATATCAGATTCCTTATATTCTATATCCTTGCAGGGTCTGTTGCTGCCTATGCCCATGCAATCACCTCTCCCCATTCTCTCGTTCCTATGATAGGGGCGAGCGGAGCAGTCTCAGGGGTTCTCGGAGCATATCTCCTCCTCTTTCCCCATGCGAGTGTGCATACTATAATATTCTTTGGCTTCTTCTGGCAGGTTATAAAAGTGCCTGCCCTGTTGGTTATCGGATTCTGGGCCATTATACAGCTTGTTAATGGTATAATTACAAAGGGCCTGATGGCAGAAGGTGGAGTTGCATGGTTTGCCCATATAGGAGGTTTCCTCTTCGGGCTATTAACGATCAGGCTCTGGTTGCCGAAAAGGAGGTATAGAGGGTGGTTGTAATCTGTCCAAAATGCAAGGTTCGATTGAGGATCCCGGATGAAAGGATAGCGCCTGGAGGCAGCAGGTTTAAATGTCCAAAGTGTGCCACTGTCATGCTCGTGAGACCCCAACAGCCAGGCCCCAAACCGCTAAACGAGAAAAAGATACTCCTTGCCCATGAGGAGACACAGATCCAAGAACGGATAAAGGCCATCCTTTCCGGGGCAGGTTATGAGGTGATTGCAGCCACAAACGGGATAGATGCAATGGTTCTTGCTACAAAGGAAAGACCATCCATCGCTATTCTAAGTGTTTCGTTGCCCAAGATCTATGGCTTCGAGGTCTGCAAAAGGCTAAAAGAGATGAAAGAACTGAAGGATATAAAGGTGATATTGATCACCTCCATTTACAGCAGCAGAAGATATAAGAGACCACCAGAAAATCTCTATGGTGCTGATGATTATCTGGAAGAACATGAGATAGAAGAATTATTACTCGAAAAGATAAGGGGTTTAAAGGGTATCGAGGAAAGACCTGAAGAGAAGGCAGAAAAGAAGATAGAGATCCCCGAACCACAGCCATCCACAAAAGAAAAAGGGCCTGCCACACCACCTGATATGGTCGAGAAGGCTCGAAGACTCGCAAGGACTATCATCTCTGATATTTATCTTTACAACAGGGCAAAATTCGATGAGGCCATTAAAAACGACACCCTCTTTACATCCTTTGAGAAGGAGATAAGCGAGGGACTCAAGCTTTACAGGAGCAGGATTCCTGAAGGGATCAGAGAGTCAGGAGACTATTTCAGAGAAGAGATCCAGAATTTTATAGAGAAGAGGAAGAAAGAGCTATTATCCTGATTCGACCTCAGTAAGAAGGCCTAATATCTCGTCTACCACCATTGATGCCTCATTTATAAAGGCCTTGACCTTATCCATATCTCCCCTTTGCGAGGCATCATAGGCGCCCCTTCCTATTTCGTGAAGTCTCTTATGGGGGGTCTCGACCCTCCGGAATGGTTCAAGGGTTCCAAAGAACTCCCTTCCCTCTCCATAATACCACCTTCCCATTCTTGAGCTATCAGGTCTAAATTCATCGGGGACAAAAAGACTTGTCTTTCCATCTATCAGATCCGTCAATCTTAGCAACCATAAAACATAATCGGCCTTGGCAATACCGATCTTCATCCTTGGATCATAGAAACCATCGAGGAGTCTCAGGAATTCCTTTGCCCTTACACTGAAGTTATTGAATGACGCCGTCATCTCCTTTACAGAATCTGTGTTATATCTCGCGTCCTCTGCAAGGGCTGAAAGATTGGTTGCTATCTCTGTCACGGTTGCTGACTGTTCCTCTGTGGCAGTAACGATCTGATGCACCATATCTGTAACACTCTGAAAACTCCTGTTGATCTCTTCAAAGGACCTTCTGAGGTCTTCTGTCGCCTCCACTGTATTTTTGACCCTTGCAACTGCAATATCCATCATCTCTGTTACGGTCATCGTCCCATCATGGATTGATGTTAGGATATTATTTATCTCAGCAGTGGCATTTGTCGTCCTCTGGGCAAGTTTTCTCACCTCATCGGCAACAACAGCAAACCCTCTTCCCTGCTCACCTGCCCTTGCCGCCTCGATAGCTGCATTCAGGGCCAGCAAGTTCGTCTGATCTGCAATCTCCTTAATCATGGCAACAATATCATCTATCTTTTTAGAAAATTCCGAGAGTCCCCTTACCTGCTCTGAGGCAGCCATAATCTGGGTATTGACTTCATCTATCGAGACAACGGTCTCCTCGATCATATCCTTTCCTTTAGTGGATATCTGCATTGCTTTTTCAGCGGCCTGTGATGCGGTATTAATATTCCTCGCTATATCACTGATCGTGGAGGAGATCTCCTCTGTAGCAGTAGCAGAGGCAGTTGTCCTCTCAAGATCTCTCTCCACCTTAATAGAGACCTCTTTTCCAAAAATAGTGGGATTTATGACCTCTCTAAGGATATATACCGTTTTATTTGCTATATCCCTCATTACGTGTCTCATTGTCTTGATTATATTTGTTACATCTTCTGCCAGGCTACCGAACTCATCCCCTGTCCTGGACTCCACTCTAACCGTGAGGTCTCCCTTCGAAACCCTCTCAGCAGAATCACCTATGCTATGGAGAACACCGATCACATACTTATTTATGAACCAGAAAGAGAAGACAAATGCCACAGAGGATATAACCATGATGACGATTATTACCGTCGTTATTGTAATCCTTATCTCTTTGTTTATGGTCTCTATATCCTCAACAAATTGTTTTCTCGATAAATCTATTATCTCGTTGGCAATGCCCATAAATGCCTTTGACCTTTCTGCCTGAATGGTGCCAAGGATATTCATAGCCTCATTAACCTTGCCTGCTTTTACGAGAGGAACAAGCTCTTTAATCATCGTCTCTCTAAAGGGTATCCATGTCTTTTCTATCTCTGCTATCCTGTCCCTGTAAATTCCCTGCCTCAGTTTCGATAGAGCCTCATCACTCTTTTCAGCATAAAAGGTTATAATACCCTCCTGATTTTCCCACACATCAGGGTCTTTTGCTATTGCCATCCTCAGGAATGCAGCCCTTATACCATTAATATCTGCCTTGAGCTGTGTTATCAACTGAATCTCATTACTCATGGCATTCATGGCATCGTATCGTGCCTTGACCTTAAAGAAGTTTATGCCTATTATGCCTATTATGCCGAATATCAATATGCCCATTACTACATAACCAAGCAGCACCTTTTTCTTAAGGCTCATGGATAAGATTCTATCAATCAAAGACCCCATCATTCCTCCTTTGAGTTTTATACCGCGTTTATAATCTCACCTGCCATATCTTCTATCGGAAGGACCTTATCTGCAATACCTGCATCAACAACCGCCTTCGGCATTCCATAGACAACACATGTCTCTTCGTTTTGGGCAAAGATACGGCTACCTGTCTTTTTCAATTCTATAAGACCTTTTAAGCCATCGTTACCCATCCCTGTAAGTATTACGCCAAGAGACCTGCCAGGGAAGAATTCAGCAACAGAGATCATAAGGGCATCGACAGAAGGTTTATATATAAACTCATCCTTATTTTCTGATATAGTCAGGATGGTCTCTATACCTCTCACCCTCTTCACCCTCATATGACCCCTTCCAGGTGCCACATAGGCTATGCCATTCTTGACAGGCTCTCCTTCTTCTGCCTCTTTCACTCTAATCTGGCTCAGCTGGTCAAGCCTCTCGGCAAAAGGCCGTGTAAAGTTTGGAGGCATATGCTGTGCTATCAATATTGGAACAGGAAAGTCTCCCGGTAGCTTCGGGATTAGCTCCTGAAGGGCCTTGGGCCCGCCTGTGGATGTCCCTATTGCAACAAGATTTATCCTTCTGTCTCCTGTTACACGAACAGGCATTGATTTTGGAATTTCTACCTTCCTCGACTCGGTCGAAGGCCTTATGCGCCTTTTAACGATCCCTGCCTTGGCTATCTGTTTTATCTTTTCAATCAGGATCTCTTTTATCTTCACGATGTTTATAGAGAGATCTGAGAGATTTTTGGGGATGAAATCTACAGCACCGAGGTCAAGGGCATCGAGTGTAACCTTCGCACCCTCGACAGTCAGTGAACTGACCATGATAACAGGCACAGGATTCTTCTCCATAATGTGCCTGAGTGCAGTAATGCCGTCCATCCTCGGCATCTCTACATCCATGGTCACTATGTCAGGTCTCAACTTCTCTACAAGCTCTATTGCCTCGAGTCCATCCCTTGCCTTGCCGACAACCTGGATCTCAGGATCAGAGGTAAGCATATTACTCAATGCATTCCTCATGAATGCAGAATCATCCACAATCAAGACCCTGACCATCATACCTTGAACCACCCTGCTACTGAATTCAATTCCGAGGCAAGTTTAGAAAGGTCTTCAGAGGCACGCTTAATCTCTGAAATAGAATTGCCCAATTCCTTCGTAATCATGGAAATGTTCTCCATATTATGAGAAACCTCCTCTGAGGCAGAAGACTGTTCTTCTGTAGCTACAGCAATCCTCTGAACCATGTCTGCAACCTGTTCTACATACGAGACAATTTCATCTATCGAGACCAACGTCCTGTTCACCTGCTCGAGCACCTTTCCGATTGACTCCCGTTCTTCTGTCATAAAGTTCACGGAATCTGTGACCTCTGTCTGCATCGTCTTAACAGTATTTGCTATCTCACCTGTTGCAGCTACCGTCCTTTCTGCAAGCTGCCTGACACTGTCAGCCACTACCGCAAATCCCCTTCCCTGCTCTCCTGCTCGGGCTGCTTCAATGGCAGCGTTCAGGGCAAGAAGGTTTGTCTGGTCCGCTATCTCTTTAATCAGGGTTATAACATTATTTATCTCTCGTGACCTCTGCCCAAGAGATTCGACCTTTTTAGCGGAATCCCTGACAGTATCTGCAAACTTCTGTAGTTCTTGCACTGTTATATGCATCGCCTCTTTGCCTTTTAATGCAATCTCTTTCATCTTCTGCGCAGTATCTGCAGTTTGAGAGGCATTCTTTGCAACATCCATTGTGGTCTGAGACATCTCTGTTATTGCCGTTGCAGATTGCTCTATCTGAGAGGTCTGCTCATGGGAGCCCCTTTCAAGGGTGGTGGCTGTTGCTGATAATTCCTCAGAACTGCTTGCGAGTGTGCTGGTAGATGTCTTCATCTTCCCAACAATTCCCCGCAGATTTTCTATCATCTTGCACATTGATCTGTACACCATCCCGATCTCATCATTGCTGTATTCTGTGCGTGCACAGGTAAGGTCGCCCTTTGCTATCTGTTCGGCTCCCCATATAAGCTCATTCAATGGTCTCGAGACAGAGCGATAAATCCAGGTACCAAAGGCAATACCAAATACCACAGCGCCTATTCCAATAACAGTAATAAGTATAGTGCTGAATCTCACCATCTTATTCACATTCCCGATAGACTTTTCCTGCTCTCCATGGGCAGCCGTAACAGTCTGTTTGCTTTTTTCAGCCTGTTTTAAAACAATCTCTCTTAATCTCTCCGTGGCCTGCAGGGCCTTTTCTTTCATAGAAATCTGACGCCGAATCTTTGCAATTATGCCGTCTTTTGCAAATAAAAGGCTCCGTACTGAACTTAACGCAGACTGTGTATTGTGAAGTATCTTGGTCTCTTCCCTTGCATCGAGTTTTAAGAGAAATTTTTCGAGACTCTTACCTGTAGAGTCTATCCTCTCGTATATCTTCTTAATCTCAGCATCAATAATATCAATCTCCTTCAGAGAATTAATAGTGAAAAGCCTTGTAGTCAGACCTTCGACGGATAAACCTAGCGAAACGAGTTCCGAATTCCCCGTCAGCACATTTGTTGCAATATTAGCCTGTGTAAAGACATCTCCCTGTCTTTTCGTTTCAAGACCATACTTTTCACCTGCAGAAACTACCTCCTGTTCGATGGTCAACAGAATAGATGAAAGCTTTTCGCCTACCTCTTTATTTACCACATCAAACCGACTTTTGATATCCCCATTTGACTGGCCAAGAATAGAGGTCTGGAGTTTCACGAGTTCCTCTATTTTCTCTCCGAGCATCTTTACATCTGAGTAAAGGGTCCTGGATTCTTTTAAATACTCATTTTGAATCGCCTTGTTTATGGCAGAGTTAACCTTGCCTCTGGCAATGATTAATGCCCTTTTATCTTGAGCCCTCTGTATCTCAAAAACAGCAAGCTGGAGGTCTTTTAATATTGCCTTTAAGATTTCAATATTTCTAAGGTTTGACGAAATGCTCTTTGTATCTTCAAGGGATGTCACAAATGCAGCAAACCTGTTCAACTGAAGACCCTTTATCTTTGCATCAAGTTCCTTTAATCTATTTGATGCTTCCTTTAGTCTCTGAGTAATTGTTTTATTTGCCTGCATTGCCTCTTGTTCTGCATGAAGTCTCCCTTCTGTTATATCAAAAAGTTCCTTTGCTATACGACTAAGTTCATCGTATGCCTCTACCCTTGAACCTCCTGACAGCGCCTCCAGTGCGTCCTGAGAACTCTTCACCTCTGACATGGACATCTCTGCCTCTTTACGGTGAATTTTATATTCATCCATATTTGTTGAAGCACTCACCTTCACAAGATCTGAAGTTACACCCTGAATAGCCCTCTGAAATTCCACAGTCCTTATCTGGAAAGGGGTACTGCGCTGGGTAAGATAGAAGAGCTTGCTTCTAACAAAACCCATCCCTATGATACTTGTAGTTGCAACTGCAGCAACAATCATGATTACGATAACTACATTCCATGTCAGTTTGCCCTTTATCGTCATAATATGTTCTCCTCTCCAGGCATGGTAAATGCAAAGGTAAAGGCAAGTGTAAGAGTATGTGTTTAGTTACCTTTACCTTTACCTTTACCTTTACCTTTACCTTTGCCTGTTTTTATTCGGTAGGGTAGCCCCTCTTTTTCCAGTCAGGAAGCCCTTCCCTGTACCAGTGAACCTTAAAACCAAGAGAATGCAGCATTACTGCAACCGACGGCGAACGCCAGCATTTAATGCCGTTACAATAAAGGACATACTCTTTTGACTTATCGAGTTTATCCGCCATAGATGGACCTTGTTTAATCAGGTCATCACAGAAAAACCACTCAGCTCCCGGAATCTTTTCGGTATCATACTGTGCCTTTATGCGGTTGTCTAAAAAGACAGCCTTTTTTGACTTCCACCATTCATATGCCTTATCTCCGCTGATATTAGGTATTCCTTCTAGTGAAGGCGGCATCTCCTTCTTTGCCTTTTCGAGTTCATGTAAATCGTTTACCTTATTCATCACCGCATCAGGCCATGATGCAGCCAAGACAATGCCTGCAGCAAAAATCGTTGCTGCTAAAATTATCCCCAACCATTTCTTCCTGTTCATAATCCACGTCCTCCTTTAATCGAGATTACAACCACCAATGGTGGTTTTGTATTTTATTGTTTTATGTATTTCTGTCCTTCCCCTTTTATAAAGTCTATTAATCTCTGAACATTCGGGGATGGTTTGCCCTTTGTAACAAGGATTATGGGTCTCGCAACTTCAGGCGTCTCCGGGGATTTCACAGAAGCATCAACTACAGCTACTGGTCCGACTCCTACTGCCTCTGGATTTGATGCCACATTCTGTCTAACATCTTCTGCTGTTGTTGCTTCAAGTATATCTTTTGTTTGCGACTCCCCATCAAGCATATTCTTTATGAATAGACTGTTTGTTCCGGGAATGAGCTTGCCCCATACCACTATTATAGGCATGTCCTTGCCACCCACATCTTTCCAGTTGGTTATTTTGCCAGTAAATATACCTTTTAGCTGATCTTTCGAAAGCTTTGAGACAGGGTTATCTTTATGCAGAAGGACAATAATCTTATCCTTTCCAATAGTCACCTGCTGAAGCGCTGTCGCGTCCTTAACCTCTACTCCTTCTTTTTTCATGAGATTTATCCAGTCATCAAAGGTAAGACCTGCTGCCGCTGCATCAACAGCACCCCTTTCAAGATCCTGCATGGCAATCTTAGGCCCGGAAGCAATAATGGTAAGCTTTATTCCTGTTGCCTTTTCAAAATGTTCTTTTATCGGCTTTAAGACATTCTCAACAGGTGCTGCACCTGCACCTACCTTGATTTCGGTAGCAGAGACAGATATGCTGAATGTTAACAGACAAGCGATTGCAACTACTAAAATCAGTCTAAATCTCTTCATCTTGCCCTCCTGATAAAAACTATATCCACCAAAGGTGGAATGTTAAAACCCAAACTCCTTCAATAGGTCATCCACATCAGTCTGTGAGACCTTTTCAGGGGTAACAGCCTCGCTCTTCCTGCCGTCTTCGACCTTCACACCAAAGGTTGCTATCAGTTTCACGAGTTCTTCTTCGATATCTCCAACAAGCCCTATCACCTTTTTTATCACCTGACCTGTAATATCCTGGAAGGATTGGGTTGTTAATATCTCTGTGAGGTCGTCTTCCAGCCTGTTCTTGAATCCCCTGATAAAGGTAATCGATTCTTCTGGTCCCTGAAGATTTCTTATATGTCCTGCCAGCTCATCCATGCTGAGTATATATTTCTCGACAATCCCCATCGTCTTATTTGCTGCCTCCTCTGTCTTATCAATCACAAACTGAAGTCTGTCTATAGCATTGGGCATCTCTACTGCAGCCAGGTCTTTGAGTTTTGGGTCAATTGCCTCCTTGAAGCTCTTCAAAGAGTCATGAAGCTTCCTCGTAACCCTACCGACCTCTTTGAAGAGATTATCCTGTCCCCTGACATTTATCCTGTTCATGATCTCCTCTGCCTTTTCATAATCATGATTCGACACAGCCTCCATGAAATCGACTATATAAGCCATAGTTGTACCTGCCTCAATGGGGCCTCCAATCCTTTTCTCGATAAAATCCCTTGCATCTCTCACCTCGCTGACCTTAACCTCTCCTCCTATGGTATGGAGTGTCTTGACCACCTCGACCTTTCCTTCACCTTTATCTTTTACCTCTACGATCTCATCAAAAAGGGATTGGTCATTGCAGGGGATAAGTCGGGTTGTATCAAGGAGGACCATTATCCTGCCGTCAAGCCTTGCAACTCCACCTATAATCTCTGATGAACCATTGATAATATTCTCTGGAGGCTCGATATCTGATTCGTCTATATCTATTACGCCTGTTATACCATCAACAAGTATGCCAAAATTCATCCTGCCCGATGTCACGATTATCACCTTGTCACCTATCACACCATCGCCTTCGAGGTTTGCAAGCTTTTTGATATTCACAATCGGCACTATACTCCCCCTTATATTTGTCACCCCTTCGATATAGGATGGTGACTGGGGCATTCTGGTGAGAGGTGGGAGATTTATTATCTCTCTCACCTTCAGTATAGGGATTGTGTATTCACCCTGATTGAGACTGAAACCAATATATTGCTGCATAATCCCTCCTTCAGATCTTTACGGAATTGAAGAGACTTCGTGAAATCCCTGACGGGTCTATTATCAGGACCACCCTTCCATCTCCTGTTATCGTTGCACCAAGGACATAGTTCGCATCTGTATACTTTCCCTCGATCGTCTTTATAACTATCTCTTCCTGGCCAACAAGTTCATCCACGGCAATACAGAATCTCCTGTCTCCTGTCGCAATGACAAGGATATATCTCTCATCATGACTGCCGTTACCATGACCACTGAGTATCTCTGATAGTTCAAAGAGGGGATACACCTTCTCTCTGACTATAGTGACCTTCTGACCTGCTATCTCCTTTATATCCTTGCTCTTTATGACCATTGTCTCTTCGACAGGGGCAAGGGGAACGGCATATACAATGCCAGAAGCCCTTACCATAAGGGATTGTATAATCGCAAGGGTCAGGGGAAGGCTTATCTTGAAGATCGTTCCAGCGTCCTTTTTCGTGCTCACCTCAACATAACCATTAAGTCTCGATATATTTGTCTTCACAACATCCATACCAACGCCACGGCCGCTCAACTCTGTAGCCTTCTCTGCCGTAGAAAAACCAGGGAGAAATATCAGGTTTATTGCAGCCTCTTCTGAAATCTTGTTATATTCCTCATATGTTATCAATGACCTCTCAAGGGCCTTTTTCTTTACCCTCTCTACATCAATACCTTTTCCATCATCACTGATCTCTATGATGATCTGGTTTCCCTTTTGATAGGCATCGATATTTATCCTGCCCTTTCTGTTCTTTCCCTTTTTCTCCCTCTCCTCAACAGGCTCGATACCATGATCAATGGCATTCCTGATAATATGGACCATGGGATCGCCAATGTGTTCGATTACTGACCTGTCAACCTCTGTCTCTTCACCTGATATATTTAACTCGACCTCCTTACCAATAGAACTGGATATATCCCTTACGAGCCTCGGAAATTTACTGAAGACCTTTTTGAGGGGCTGCATCCTCATCTTCATAACAGCAAGCTGCATATCCGATGTGACGAGGTCGAGGAAGGATACTGATTCGAGAAGGTTTTCTACTGCTTCATCACCAGGATACCTCGAATCGAGATATGTCGCAATATTGAGTAATCTATTTCTTACGAGAACGATCTCTCCTGTAAGGTTCATCACCTTATCAACCCGATCTACATCTATCCTGAGGGTCTGCAGGGATTCTTTCTTTTCAGTGACCTTATCAGAGATGACAGGTGAAGATGCTTCAGAAGGCGGATTTATATTGTTCTCTTCCGTCTTAATAACCGATATGGTCTCCTGAGGTATCACCTTTTCAGCTTCAGCCGTGGCCTCTTGATTCAGGGCAAGCTCCAGGCGATTAATGAGGTTAGAGATGTCCTCCTCTTTACCGTCCCTGTCCTTGATGTGACCTATCAGAAGCCTCAACATATCGACACTCTCGAGTATCACGTCGATGTAGGACTTCTTTATCGCTATCTCTCCATCCCTCAGCCTCTTGAGGATGCTCTCTGCCCTGTGGGCAATATCTACGATCGACTGGAAACCGAGAAAGCCTGCAGCACCCTTCAGTGTATGAACGCTCCTGAAGATGTCATTGAGGATATCCCTGTCATAACCCTTTGACTCCAGTTCAACAAAAAGAGGGTCTATCCTGTCGAGAGACTCTTCCGCCTCTGTGATAAATTCCGATATTATCTCTTCCATCTCATCCATATAAACACCTATTTGCCGAGTTTCTCGAATATCTTGTCCATCTTTTCCTTCAGGACCTCTGCAGTGAAGGGCTTTACGATATAATTGCTCACACCTGCCTTAATAGCCTCGATGACCTTATCCTTTTCAGCCTCTGCTGTTACCATGAGAAATGGCAAGGCCTTGAGGTCAGGGTCGCTTCTGACCTTTTTCAGCAATTCAAGGCCATCCATATTAGGCATATTCCAGTCAGATACTACAAATCCGAAGTTACCGGTCTTTAATTTGTTGAAAGCCTGAGCACCATCTTCTGCCTCCTCGATATTCTCATATCCCAGTTGTTTAAGGATGTTCTTGACTATCCTCCTCATCGTAGAGAAGTCATCTACCACGAGTATCTTTATCTTATAGTCAGGCATTGACACCTCCTCTGAATATATTCTTAAGTATCTTCTTTATGCTTTGGGAAAGCACCTCTGCTGTAACAGGCTTCTGGAGATATCCATCCGCCCCAAAATCAAGTGCCCTCTTCCTTTCGTTTTCATCAGTCTCTGTCGTTACCATCAAAAAGGGTATATGGGAGAGGGATGGATCTGATTTAACGGCCTTGAGGAACTCGATCCCGTCCATATAAGGCATATTGAGGTCAGAGAGTATAAGGTTTATCTTTTCCCTCGCAAGTTTTTCGAGACCGTCAAGGCCATTTTCAGCAAATATGAGTTCATAACCCTTCCCCTTGAGATAAAGCCCTAAGAGCTTCCTCGTTGTAGGACAGTCATCAACGATCAGTATCTTTATATTCGTATTCATCTCACACCTTCTGATAGACGACGACCTTATCAAAGATAACAGGCCTGAAGGCCCTTGTAACATTATGAAGGCTCTCGGATGTTCCAACAAAGAGATAGCCACCCTGCCTGAGGCTGTCATACAGGAAAGAGACAACCTTCTGCTTTGCCCTATCATCGAAATATATGAGGACATTTCTGCAGAATATAATATCGATACCCTTAATGGAACGCATCCTCTTCTCATCCACTAAATTTATATTCGAAAAATTTACGAATTTCTTTAATCTCGAATCTATCTCATATTGCATCTGACCATTCTTTCGAAAATATTTGTTCAAAAGTATAGATGGCACATTCCTTACCGAGTAGGAGGTATAAACACCCCTTTTCGCAGATTGGAGAACATTCTCACTGATATCAGAGGCAAATATCTCGAACCTGATACCTGGCATATCTTCAAGGAGCATCATGGCGATAGTATAGGGCTCTTCGCCTGTTGAGCATGCAGCAGACCATATTCTCAGGTCCTTTGACCCTTTTGTCTCGATAATCCTGGGAACGAGATTCTTGATCATTATCTCTATCTGCTGGTTCTCCCTGAAAAAATAGGTCTCATTCGTAGTGATGGCATCGAAAAGCCTCACCAGTTCTGAGCTATCCTTCTTCAACAGCTCGAGATAATCTTCAAAACCCTTTAACCCCCTGTCTTCGATCCTCTTTGAGAGTCGGTTCTCGATAAGGTATCTCTTTGAATCGGCTATATAGATACCTGATTTCTCATAGATAAAGTCCCTGATCTGACGGAAGGTTGTATCCTGAAGCTGAAGGCTCATATATCCTCACCAGTGCACCTTTTTATTATCTCTGAGACATTATCCTCCATATCCCCAATCCTTGATAAGAATCCCTCCTGATCAATCCTTAAAAGGGCGCGGACAGCCTCTTCGATTACATCCTCATAGGGTTCTCTTTTGAGAAGCTCAATCAAAGGCTCAAAGGCCTCTTTTGCCCTTATCCTGCCAAGGGCCATGATGGCCGCCCTCCTTACATGACTGTCATAATCACTTACAGCATCAATCAGGGCCTCCCTCGAATCCTCTCCATCTATCTCGCCTATAGCCCTTATGCTCGCCCTCCTCACATCCCTCAAATCGGTCCTGATGAGCTCAATAAGATAAGGCACTGCCTTATGACACCTGAGGTCTCCTAAAACATCAATCGCTATTACCTTTCCCCTGAAACGAAACCCCGCGTCCTTTATCACATCTATCATAGGGTCAGTGCATCCAAAATCCCTCAATCTTGCCCTCACCTCATGCAGGATCTCCTCTGAGTCGGGCATCGAGGGATCTATAGAACCTGCCAGATCTATTATCTCAGGGATAGCCCCACTTAAACCAAGTCTTGAGATGGCCTTAAGGTAAATAATCCTTTCATCCCAATCACTCTTTCTGAAGAGTTCTATAAGCAATTCTGGTATCTCATCCCCTGGGGGGATAGTCTCGTTTATAAGGAGGTTCTTGAGAATTATCTCCTTTTCTAATCCTTCGGATTTATCAAATCGACCCATCAGGATATCAACTGCCCTTTCAGAGCCTATCCTTCCTATAGCCTCCACAGAAGCTATCCTCAGGATCTCAGAAGGAGATTTAAGCACCTCTGAAAGGGGGGCAAGGGCATCATCGGTCCCGATCTGTCCAAGGGCCTCGATTACAGAAAAGGCAACCCACTCCTCATCATTCAAGGCAGCAATCAGATATGGAACTGCCCCCTTATAACCGAGTAGACCGAGGGTCTTCGCAGCAGAGGCCCTTACATTCGGATTTCTGTCCTTGAGAAAGGGAATCACCCTCTCGGGGTCAACACCATCCTTAATATCTCCCAGGAGGTCAATACTGAACTTTCTCACATCATCATCCCTGTCCTTTAGAAGGTCATAAAGGAGGGGTACAGATACCTTGCCAAGGGACCTCAAGATTACTATAGCCGCATTTCTCAACAACGGTGAATCTTCCCTGAGGAGTGGTGTAATCATATAGGCTGTCACCTCTCCTCCAATCGAAATGAGGGATTGAATCGATGCATCCTGCACACCCGGGTTCTCATCCCTTAATGCCTTGATAAGGGGATAGATAGCCCTCTCATCAGCCCTGGCAAGCCTTTCGGCAGCAAGCCTTCGCCTTGATGCATCAGGATGATTGAGGTCCTTTATAAGCCCTGTCAGAACCCTTCCAGTCATTAATTATCTAATCGGAACTTTTCGAAAATTCTTTAACTCGTTGCAACATCTGCCTGTCATATATTAGAATCTTTATATGCTGGACAGGATCAGGGAGAAGGTCTCATCAGGGAAGAGGCTCGGCTTCGAGGAAGGTCTCTATCTCTTCGAAAATGATGACATCTTCTCAACAGGAAGACTCGCCTCACTGATAGCAGAAAGAAAGAATGGCAAGAAGGTATATTATGTCAGAAACAGACACATTAATCCCACAAACATATGCATGAATAGATGCAGATTCTGCGCCTTCAGCCGTTCAAGAGGCGACATCGATGCCTTTGAGCTCACTATTGAGGAGATTATCGATAAACTCAGGGGAGATGATTACAGGGAGGTCCATATTGTGGGTGGATTACACCCTGAGTGGGATTTCGACTATTATGTGAGGATGGTCTCTGAGATAAAGAGGGCATTTCCTGATATACATATAAAGGCCTTCACTGCCGTCGAGATAGACCACTTCGCAAAGATAAGCAACCTTTCGATAAGGGATGTCCTGTTAAGACTGAAAGACAGTGGACTTGATGCACTACCAGGTGGTGGTGCCGAGATATTCTCTGAGAGGGTCCGTAAAAGACTCTGCCCTGAGAAGATCGATGCTGACAGATGGCTTGAGATACATAGGACAGCCCACCTTCTCGGAATCAGGACAAATGCCACGATGCTATATGGTCATATCGAGGATTACATGGACAGGGTAGACCACCTCTTGAGGCTCAGGAGACTCCAGGATGAAACAGGTGGCTTCATGGCCTTTATCCCCCTATCATATCATCCCCTCAATACTGAAACAGGAGGGAGCTATTCCTCAGGAATAGATGACCTTAAGACCATCGCTGTAAGCAGGCTTATTCTCGATAATTTCGATCATATAAAGGCCTACTGGATAATGCTCGGAGAGAAGATTGCCCAGGTCTCCTTCCTCTTTGGAGCCGATGACATCGACGGAACTGTGATAGAAGAAAAGATAACCCACTCAGCAGGCGGGACCACATCCGAAGGGATTACTGTAGACGAGATAGAAGATATCATAATGAGGGCAGGCAGAATACCTGTCGAAAGGGATGCACTTTATAATATTATCGGAGGTTTCGTTGTCAAGGGATAGAATAATCCATGACCTCATAACTGATTATCTCATCGAGAGATTAAGGAGAGACTACAAGGAGATCAGGAAGAATCCTGACGGAGACCCTGACCTGATCCTTGCAAATCACGGTATCGTCATGGCTTATCTTGAGGTAGAGACTGAAGAGAGTATAACCCCTGAGAAGGCGAAGAAATGGAAGGAGTTATCAGGGCAACACAAGCTTATACTCATGATCCCTAAGGCCTCAAGGGTAAAGGTTACAGACCTCCTCTGGCAGCAAGGGATTACAGGGGGCGTGAGTGTCGGCACTTATGAGATTACAATAAATATGCCTTGATCCTGTTATCCTGTCTTTCACTTTTGTTGTATCCGCTCAAGCCTGATCTTTGATATCCTCTGTCCCACCATCTCTGAGATGATGATCCTCTTGTCTTCTAACTCTATGACATCACCTGTCCTGGGTATCTTCTGTAATGCTGTCAGGACAAAACCACTGATTGTTTCATATTCAGGTGATTCAGGTATCTCTATATTATAATCCTCCCTCAGGTCCCTGATGCTTATAGAGGCATCGATGATATAGGTATCCTCATTGAGCTGTATTACAGGGCTCTCTATATCATATTCATCCCTGATCTCTCCGACTATCTCCTCAAGAAGGTCTTCAAGGGTTACGAGACCTGAAACACCACCATACTCATCTATCACGAGGGCCATATGAACCCTTCTCTTCTGCATCTCTTTGAGAAGGTTACTTATCTTCATGGTTTCAGGGATGAAGAAAGGTGGCTTTATCAGTTTTCTGACATCCACCTCTCCTGCAGCAATGGCATTGAGAAAATCCTTGGCATAAAGTATACCCCTTATATCGTTCAGGTCCTTCCCTATCACAGGGTACCGTGAGAATTGTTCTTCTGCTATAATTGACCTGATCTCATCTACAGACATGTTAAGGTTTATCGTAACCATCTGGGTTGATGGCACCATAACCTCCTTTGCAGACATATCGGTAAACTCAAAGACACTATGGATCAGTTCCTGTTCAGTAGGCTCAAAGACCCCCTGCTCTCCTCCTTCTCTTATGAGCATCCTCACCTCTTCTTCTGTAATATAGGCCCTTTCAGTAAAACTCTTCCTGCCAAAGGGTCTCAGGATAAGGTTTGTGGTAAAGGTAAGAATCTCCACAAAAAAGGAGAACACCTTTGATATCGTCTCGATAAAGGGCGAGAGTTTCAGCCCCACCTCCTCAGGATGGGAAAGGGCTATCGATTTTGGAAGGAGTTCACCAAAGATGAGAGAAAAATAGGTTATCACGAGAGTCACAATACCTATTGATATGGCCTCAGAAGAGGCAGATATAAACCTCACAGGTATCTTCTCTATAGCAGGTTTTATCACCTGTATCGCAATGGTAGCACCACCGATTGCAGAGGCAAGGACTCCTACAAAGGTGATTGCTATCTGTATCGTTGCAAGGAATCTATCAGGGTTGTCCTTGAAAGAGAGGAGGATCTCTGCCCTTTTCTGACCTTCCTCAATCAATTGTCTGAGCCTGCTTTTCCTTGTGGCCACAACAGCGATCTCTGCAGCAGCAAAGAGACCATTCAGGACAATGAGCAGTGCTATTATTAAAAGGATAAGCCAGAAACTACTTTCTGTTTCCATTCTTCTGGAAAAGGCCTGTCTTCATCTCCCCTATGGATTGACTGTCAGAATCTTCCTGACCACCTCAGGATAGGTAGCTATAAACCTCAGCTCGTCATCTGTAAGGGGTTTCTGGGTATGCAGATTTGCATACTGAACAAGTTCGAGTATCTTCCTCGCCTCTGTATCATCATTAAAATGGATACCCAGTTTATCATATACATGTCTGAAGCCCTTGATCCCCCCGTATTCTCCTGTCGTTATTATCCTTCCTGTCTCGGTAAGCTCTGGCTCACCCCTTCCAACATCCTCAGGATCGTAGAGTTCATAACTCCTCCTGTCCTTAAGGGCGCCGTCCGCATGAATACCTGATTCATGGGCAAAGGCATTTGCACCCACACCTGGCTGATTAATCGGTATAGGTATATTGAAGGCATAGGATGCGTATTTGGCTATTTTCCAGGCCTTTTTGAGATCTACATGTTCATCAAGAGGTAACTTATCCTTGAGACCATGGGAAAACTTCAGAGCAAGTATCGTGGAGACAAGGTCACAGTTACCGGCCCTTTCCCCATAACCATTAATAGTCGTATTTATATAAGAATCAACGCCACTCTCAATAGCACCCTGAGCACCAGCGACTGAAACAGCCTCTGCCATACCGAGGTCATTATGGCAATGCATCTCGATAGGGAACCTTGTCGCAAGGGCAAGGGCCTTTATACGTTCATAGATCGTGATAGGGTCATCAGCACCAAGGGTATCACAATATCTGAACCTGTCAGCACCTGCCTCCTTACCTGCGAGGACAAATTCGATGAGTTTATCGAGTTCTGTCCTGGATGCGTCCTCAGCATTTATTCCAAGCGTCTCCGCTCCCATCTCCTTCGCAAGCCTGACCGACTTCACAAGCCCATTTATAATATCCTTCCATGTCTTCCTGCCCTGGAACTTACCTTTTATCATTATCTCTGAGGTAGACATAGAGATATTGAGGTGTTTGATCTCAGGACAGTTCTTGAAGGTCAGTTCTATATCTTCAGGGATTGCCCTGCACCATCCTTCGAGATGGAGCCTCTTTATTGCGCCAAGCTTAACGAGTTCGAGATTTGCATTTATATAATTCACTTCGTGTTTTAACGTCGGAAAGCCTATTTCGCTCTGATAGACACCCATCTCATCCAGGTAGATGTTTAACATCGTCTTTGAAAGCTTCGGGAGGAGTATCCTCGATGTCTGGACACCATCCCTGTTTGTAACATCAATAAGAAAGACCTTTCCCATTCAGTCACCTCTCACTCTTTTTTTATCTACTTTATCTTTTCATTATTATACCACAAGAAAAGGACTTATCAGCAAAACCACCGAGGAATACGTTATTATAGATTAATCATGAGAGATTTAAAAGTGGGACGGATAAATTACCTCAACCTTTTCCCCATCTTCAACTGCCTCGAAGAAGATAAAGAAGCCCCTCCATTTAATATCATAGATGGTGTGCCATCGAGCCTGAACAGACTGCTAAGAGACGGAAGGATTGAGATCAGCCCGTCCTCCTCTATTGAGTATCTAAGAAACAGGGAGATATACGAGATTATAGAGGGACACTCTATAAGTTCCTTTGGAGCCATCAGGAGTATCCTGCTTTTCAGCAAAAAAACCATTGAAGAACTCGACGGAGAAAAGGTCCTTACGTCTTCCCAGTCAGAGACATCTGTCGTACTTCTCGACGTCATCCTCAGAAGATTTTATGGGTATGATGTAGAGTTGATCCCTTCTGAGTGCAACCTCCCTGATGCCCTGCAGCAGAGCCCTGCCTGTCTTCTTATAGGTGATGATGCCCTTATATGGAGAAAGAGGCTGACAGGCAGTATTCAGCCTTATATCTATGACCTCGGTGAAATATGGTTCAGGAATACAGGCCTTCCCTTTGTATTTGCCCTCTGGATAGTCAGGAAAGATGCCCTTCAAGAAATGAAGGAAGAGATTTCCCTATTCAAAGAGGCACTGAACAGGGCAAAGGCAAAGGCCCTTCTAAGTCTTGAACACCTATCATCGCTCACACCACTCTCGACTATCCTCTCGGAGGAAGAGATTATCTCCTATTGGAGACAGATATCCTTTGACCTCGGAGAGGATCATATAAAAGGTCTCGAACTCTTCGATAGATTCAGACTGACCCTTCCTTAGAGATGTCGTGCTATCTCTCCCTTTGCCTCGATAAATCTACATTCATATCTCTCAGGTCTCCTGCCAAAACATATACCAAGACTCTCAAAGAGGGCTATCTCTCTGAGGTCGACAGGTCTCTGTTTGATTGCCTCTGATGTTGGCATATAAGAAATCTGGTTCCCTTCTACATTCACAACAGTAACTCCTGTCTTTCCTTCAAGTAATAAGAGCACTGCTGCTGCACCTGCCCTGTATCCGAAGTTCACATCAAAGGCCGAGGAATGGCCTGACCTGACAAGATGGCCTGGCACAACCTCTCTCACCTCAGGGACCTCATATACACCAGGAGCGAACATGCCTGCCTTCTTCATAAGTTCCTTTACCTCTGGATCATTCTTGAGTCTTTTCTCGAGTTGCTGTCTCACATACTTTCCAGCACCTGCGAGCTTCCTGTGACCAAAGGCATCAACCCCTGCTGATTCGTCATATAAGAGTTCACCGCTGGCAGTCTTGATACCCTCAGCAACCACTATTATATAAGTACCTGCCTTTACATCGCTCCTCAAGACCCTTCCGAAATAGGTCGTCTTCATATGCTCATAAACAACATCAAAATCAACAGGTATCTCGGGTATAAGGATACAATCTGCCTCAGCACCAATCCCACCCCTGAGGGCTGTGTGACCTACATACCTGCCAAAGACCTCGACAACGAGTATCCTGTTGTGACTGAGGCCTGTTGTCTTAACCTCACGGGTTATGACGGCTATCCTGTTTATAGCTGAGTCCCCTCCCACGCTGTAAGGCTGAAGATCCAGATCCATCGTCTTCGGCACATGGATACAGGCGATTCCCTGTCCTGAAAGATCCACCACAACGCTTCCTGTATCGTCGCCACCGCTGATGATCAATGCATCGATTCCAAACTTACTCAGTCCTACCTTAATCCTGTTATATGCCTCAGGATCCTTAATCTTGCTGATCTTTACCCTTGAGTGACCAGCCTCTGAACCTGCCAGGGATGCCTCAATCTTACTGACACGGGCTGCGTCGAGGAGCACAACCTGGTCAAAGTCCACAAGATTATAAAGTCCTGCATAACCATTAGGGATAACAACAGATTCGATACCATGGGCATAGGCCTCCCTTGCCACTCCCTTAATAACTGCGTTGAGACCACCACAGTCTCCTCCACTCGTTATTACGCCGATTCTCTTTGCTGCCATACAAACCTCCTTAAATATTCATGAAGCGGAACAATAGCTGGCAGAACGGCAGTTAATATAATGACTGTCGCCCTTTCCATCTATCGCCCTGAAACACTATTATATTCCCTGATTGACCTTATCGTGATCTTTCCCTTTATAAGCCTTTCTGCTGCCATCACGACTGCATTTGCGCCTGAAAGGGTCGTCGTGAATGGTATCCTGTACTGCAGGGCGCTCTGCCTTATAGAAAAAGAATCCTTCTGAGCCTGTGTCCCGCTGACCGTATTTATAACAAAGTTTATCTCCCTGTTCTTTATCAGGTCAACGATATGGGGTCTTCCTTCAGTCACCTTATTAACTATATCGACCTTAATTCCCTTTCCCCTGAGATATTCAGCAGTTCCCCTCGTGGCTATAACATCAAAGCCGAGATCAAGAAACTTCCTGACGATCTGACAGACCCCTGGTTTATCCTGATCCCTCACACTCACAAAGATCCTCCCGGATAGGGGTATCCTGTTATTACAGGATTCCTGTGCCTTTGCATAGGCAAGGCCGAAGTCCTCATCTATTCCCATCACCTCGCCTGTTGATTTCATCTCAGGGCCAAGTATTGTATCCACGCCATGAAATCTATCAAAAGGGAAGACCGCCTCCTTCACAGCCACATGCCTTATCTTAGCCTCTTCAACAAGACCGAGTTCTCTCAGTCTCTTGCCAACCATCACCTTAGCAGCAAGTTTTGCGAGAGGCACACCTGTCGCCTTACTCACAAATGGGATGGTCCTCGATGCCCTCGGATTGACCTCGAGAATATATATATCATGCTCATCCTTTCTCTCCTCACTCCTTTTCACAGCAAACTGGACATTCATGAGGCCTATAACATTGAGTTCCCTTGCCAGCGCCATTGTCTGACGCTTTATCTCCTCCACTATCTCCTCTTTGAGGGAGTATGGAGGAAGGGAACAGGCTGAGTCGCCTGAATGTATCCCCGCCTCCTCGATATGCTCCATCACACCACCTATAATGACATCAAATCCGTCAGAGATAGCATCAACATCCACCTCAATGGCATCCATGAGATACTTATCGACCAGGACAGGGTGTTCAGGAGATGCCATAACTGCCCTCCTCATATAATCGATTAGGGAGGCCTCATCGTAAACGATCTCCATCGCCCTGCCACCAAGGACATAGGAGGGTCTCACCATGACAGGATAACCTATCCTTTTGGCAATCTCTATAGCCTCCTCAGGGGAGGTTGCGGTATCACTGTCAGGCTGTCTCAGGTTGAGCTTATGAAGGAGTTCCTTAAATCTTTTCCTGTCTTCAGCCCTGTCTATAGAATCAGGCGAGGTGCCGAGTATCTTAACACCTGCCTTCTCCAGTGGCACGGCTAATTTCAGAGGTGTCTGTCCACCGAACTGGACTATAATCCCTTCAGGTCTCTCTATCTCGATTATATTAAGGACATCTTCTATAGTGAGGGGTTCGAAATAAAGTCTATCAGCAGTGTCATAGTCTGTACTGACTGTCTCAGGATTACAATTAACCATTATAGTCTCATAACCAAGTTCCTTCAGTG
>Ga0334722_10001290_pt1 | contig 32117 bp, 29 predicted proteins | sample C3_bottom_MG_FD_207210 | JGI IMG/M metagenome (GOLD analysis project Ga0334722, IMG submission 207210) | Sediment microbial communities from Yellowstone Lake, YNP, Wyoming, USA - C3_bottom | ecosystem: Environmental > Aquatic > Freshwater > Lake > Sediment | place: USA: Wyoming | collected... | reverse complement strand
CCAGATCTTCGGAGCGACGCTGTCCGGCAGCACCTGGACCGGCACGGAGCTGATCAACACGCCGTTCTCCATCAGCGCCTTCGGCGAGGACGAGGCGGGCGAGCTGTACGTCCTCAACTACAGCGGCGGCGTCCTCTACCGCGTCGTGGACCCGACGAACGGTGACGGCGACACGGTGCTGGACGCCGTCGACAACTGCCCTTCGACCTCGAACCCGATGCAGACGAACAGCGACAGCGGGCCGCTGCTGCCCGCCGGCAACACCGGCAGCATCGACAACGGCCCCGGCATCGCCGGCGACGATACCACCATCCCCAACGGCGACGCGATCGGCGACGCCTGCGAGACCGACCGCGACAACGACGGCCTCCCCGACAGCCAGGACACCGAGCCGCTGGGCGCGACCGGCATCTGCGCGGCGTTCCAGGGCATGACCGACTTCCACCCGAACCCGGCAGGCGGCGACGTAACGGACGCCGACGGCAACGGCCCGTCCTGGGACACCGACGGCGACGGCGTCCGCGACGGCGTCGAGTGCCAGCTCGGCACGAACCCCCGCGACCCCGCCTCGAAGCCCACGCGCGCCGCCTGCGGCGGCGAGACCGACGCCGACGGCGACGGCCTGCCCGCCGCCGCGGAGCGCTGCAAGTGGGGGACGTCCGACACCAGCGGCGATTCGGACGGCGACGCGCGCAAGGACTGCGTCGAGGCCAACGACACCGACGGGAACAGCATCCAGAACTTCACGGGCGACACCGTGAACGCCGCGAAGGCGGCGCTCGGCGTCATCGTCAAGACGATGGACTTCGACCTGGACGGGAACGGCAGCGTGAACTTCACCGGCGACACGGTGCTGTCGGCGAAGCTGTCGCTGCACGTCGGCGGGCTCTGCCCATAGCCGGTGGCCGCTTGTCGGTGTGCCCTCTGCTGAGGCTGGTCAGTGGATGCCGGCGCGCCTGTACGTATCTGTAGTATCCTGTACAGACGGACGGGGAGAGATGAGATGGTTCAGCGCAAACCCCGCATGGAGACGGTCAAGGTTACCGACGCGCGTCAACAGCTCTCGGAGCTGCTCAATCGCGTATTCAAAGAGCGCACGCGCGTGGTGATCGAGAAGTCTGGGATCCCCGTCGCCGCCCTCATCTCGACCCAGGACCTCGAGCGCTTCGACCAGCTCGAAGCCCAGCGCGCCGAGCGGTTCCGGGCGCTCGAAGACACCGGCGAGGCCTTCCTGGACGTCCCTGCGGCGGAGATCGACCGCCAGGCGCGAAAGGCGATCGCCGGGGTGCGCGCTGGCAAGCGAAGGAAACGACCGCGCGCGACGCCGCGAAGGTGATCGCGGCTACCCTCGACGCGAACGTGCTCGTGTCCGGATTCGCCGGCTTCGCCCTGACGGAGAGCACGCCCGGTGAGCTGATGCGGCGGTGGCGCGCGGCCGCGTTCCTGGTCGTCCTCTCCGAGCCGATCATCGACGAGTTCGAGCGCGCGCTGGCGAAGCCGTACTTCAGCAAACGCCTGTCGGCGGAGCGACGCGCCGCCGACGTCGCACTTCTGCGAGAAGAAGCGCGCGTTGTCGAGCTGCACACGCGCGTGGTGGGCGTCGCCGCCGATCCGGCAGACGATATGGTGATTGCCACCGCCGTCGATGGCGGCGCGGACTACCTTGTGACCGGCGACCGCGCCCTGCTCGACGTCCGCGCCTATCGCGGGATCAGCATCGTCAGCCCTCGCCACTTCGTCGATCTGCTCGCGCAGCAATGACGCTGGGATCGCCACCACCGAGAGGAATCACGCCACGTACAGCGTCGAGGTGCGCTGATCAGCGTCGGGATCCTGGTAGCGCATGCGGGATTCGAACCCGCGATCTCCGCCTTGAGAGTGCGCTCCGGTCACGTCTGCGCACGCTCGCCACAAAGAATGGTCACCTCTCCAGGGGCAGCGCCAGCAGCGCAACCGGAATGCCACGGCCGGAATCAGTGGTTGACCCCATTGTTGGTCGGCGTGGCTGCATTGAGAGCATTGCCGTCGTCGATTAACCTCTGCAGCAGCTTCATCGTGAACGCGGTCTGCGTGTCATCGTAGCCCGGGCCATCCAGAGAGTAAGTCCGAGATCCGAGGTCGACGTAGAACCGCAACTGACCATCCACATCGGCCTTGCCTTCTTGAACCTTGACTCCATTGACGGAGAACTGGCGCAAGAACGGTGGGAATCGTTGTCCGCCTAATTCATCGATATGGAAGTGAGTCGTTTGTCGTCGATCGCCACTGGTTGACGGGTAAGTTGCGGTGAGCTGTATTGGACTTGCAGGACTATTGATCTGAAACGATGGGTGAAGATAGCCGCTGCCGACGACCGGCAAGACAATGGAGTCGTGAAAAATCGACAGTACGCACGGGACGTCGTACGGCCCAATAGCGATCTCCGTTTGTGCGCTCGGGAACGCGCTCACGGTGCGAAGCAACTCTTGTGGAGTCGGATCAGTCGATCCGCATCCAACCGCGAAGATCACGCCCGTTAACGCCAGACTAATCAGGTATTTCAACGTACTGCTTGCGTGACGTCCGGCTTCCCGTTTGGCGAAACACCGCGACCAGTTGGTCATCCGCTGTTGACCTACAGCCAACTGCCGTTACGGCCGGCGTGACTTCCAGCACCCTCCGCCCCAGAGTGCCACCACCCGCTTTGAGCTCGCCCCACACCAGCCGTACCATCGCGTGGGTCGCTCCGTCGCTCACGCCCGCCGCACCCGAAGCCCGGGCCGAGACGACCGTGGAAACACGAAAAGTGCAGAAACGAACTCCGAATCAGATTCGAATCGGCGAAAACATGGCAGCAGCATGACCGCATCTTCAGCGCTTCGATTGCTTCCGCAGCGCCGCCGCCAGCGACGTGATCCGCCGCACGCTGTCCCGCATCCCGCCCGGGCGGTTGCGCGCCAGCCACAGCCGCTCGTACTCCGGCACCACCGCATCGAGCCGCCGCGCCGCCCGCCGCCACTGCGGCCCCAGCTTCGACGCGGATCCGCCCGTCACGCGCGCGTACTTCGCCGCCCCGATCGCCGCGCCGATGCTCGCCATCTCCGCCGCGCACGCGTACTCATCGACGATCTGCTGCGCGTCGTCGCGCCGCATCTTCGCCGCGTCGAGCCGCGACAGCCCCGCATCGGTCTGCGCCGCCGTGTCCTCGAATCCGCCCTCGCGCACCCGGTGCATCGGCCAGTCGCTCTCGAGCGGCAGCGAGTACATCTGCGCCAGCAGCGTCCCGTTGCGCGAGCGCGCCCCGCAGATCTGGTACGCGTTCCCCAGGTCGTACGCGACGCGCCCCGCCGCCCCCGTCGGGTCGTCGAACGCGTGCAGGCTCAACGCGCGCGCGATGTCCATGTCGGCGCTCAGCGCCGGCGACCACGACATCGCCGCCCCGTACATCAGCCCCAGGTACGCGACCGGCAGCGGCTGCATGTGGCCGTTGTCGCCCCACTCAGTGTTCAGCACCCCCGCCGCCCCGTGCTTCCGCCCCTGCGTCGTCGCGCTCCGGATGTTCGCCACCGCGTTGTCCGTCCGCCCGATCAGCGAGATCCAGCCCCCCGCGCCCGGGCACACGTAGTACGGCACCCCCGCCCGCCGGAACGCGCGCGTGTCGCGCTCGTACGGGTGGTCGTGCTCGTAGCCCCACTCCAGCGCCGTCGCGTCGCGCGGGATCTCGCCGATCAGCTCCGGATGCTGTATGACGATGTCGCCCCAGAACATCATCCGCCGTCCGTACTTCTCGCACAGCCGCTGGATCTGCAGCACGAAGTCCAGGTACACGCGCCCGACGCCGCGCTCCTCGCAGATGCGCTTGCTCTGGCCCGTGCCCAGGTCGAACGTCTCGTCGCAGCCGACGTTCAGCATCCCGCTCGAGAAGTGCGGCAGCAGCTCCGCGTACAGGCCGTCGATCAGCGCCAGCGAGCGCGGGTCCTGCGGGTCCAGCGTGAACGGCGGCAGCCGCCCCCACGGCATCGTCGTGCCGCGCGGCGCCTCCGCCAGGTCGTTGTATGCGCGCTTCTCCAGCCAGCGGGCCATGTGCCCGAAGCTGTTCTGGTTCGGCACCAGCTCCATGTGCCGCTCGCGACAGTACGCGTCCAGCGTCAGGACCTCCTCGCCGGTCATCGGCGAAGCGTCCTTCCACACGGCCCGGTGCCGGTCGTACGCGAACGTGTGCTCCATGTAGAGCTGGAACTGGTTGACCTTCCACTCCGCCAGCATGTCGACAAGGCCGAACAGCGTCGCCATCGTCGGCACCTTGTCGCGGCTGATGTCCAGCATCACGCCGCGGTGCGCGAATTCCGGGTGGTCCTCGATGTGCAGCTGCGGCAGCCGGCGCCCGTACTGCCGCACGACCTGCGTCAGCGTCGAGAACGCGTGCGCCAGCCCCGCCGCATCCCGCGCGACGATGCCGATCCGCTCGTCGCCGACCGTCAGGTGGTACCCCTCGTGCCGCTCGACCTTGCGGTCCACGGCCGCGACGACGCCTTCTCGCTCCGCGAGGCCCGGCGCCGCCCGGATCTCCCAGCGCGCGCCCGCGTAGCGCTCGAGCGCCGCCTGCAGCCGCCGTGCCGCGACCAGCGCCGCCGGCGACCGCGCCTCGCCCGCCAGCACGATCGTCCGGTCGCGGGCGACGCTGTAGGTGCCCCCGCGCCGCTCGACGTGCTGTGGTACCGGCACCACGCTGGGTATCGACGTCATCGTGCGCATCGTACCCGCCTGCCGGCCGCGGGGCACGGCTTCGCCTCGCTCTCCCGCCTGTCAGAAGCTGTCGCGAGAGCCTCCGCGAGCGGCTGGGGGCGCGCACCTGAAAGTCTCCCCTGCATCGTGCCGATACTAGCCACAGACGCACTACGTGCGTTCATTGAGCCTGTTTCGGAGCCACGGTTGGTCACTGACAACACCTCGCCGCGCCGCCCCGTGCTCACCCTCGACGATCTGGCCAGGCCGCTCACGCGGCGGCCGGAGCGCCTCCACGCCCTGACCGGAGCCGACCTCGCGATCGCCTTCAGCCAGGCCCTCGACCTGGCCGAAGGCAAGCCCGTCGGCCACGCCCAGCGGGTGTGCTACATCGCCACGCTCGTCGCCGATCATCTCGGCCTGGCCGCGCCCGAACGCACCGGCGTGTACTTCGGCGCGCTCCTGCACGATGCCGGCGTCACGCTCGCCGCGTCAGACCTCTGCCGCGTCGCCGGCGTCGATGAGGACGCCATCTTCGGCCCGCTGCCCCTGCGGATGCCGGACCCGCAGCGCGCCGACCTCGGCTTCGCGGACCGCTCCGCCGTCCTGGACGCCGTCCACCAGCACTGCCCGCTCGGTGCCGAGACGCTCCGCGCACTCGACCTGCCCGAAGAGGCGGCGCGCGCCGTCGCCGCACACCACGAGCGCTGGGACGGCCTCGGCTTCCCGGCGGAGCTCCGCGGCGACGCCATCCCGGTGGAGGCGCGCGTCGTCGCGGCCGCCGATCTCGCCGAAGTCGTCATCGCCGAGCAGCCGAGTTCGCTGTCCGCGCGCCGTCATTTCGTGCCGGCGATCGGCCAGTACTCAGGTTCCCAGATCGACCCTTCGATCGTCGGCGCTCTGATCGAACTGGCGAAGGCGGACGAGTTCTGGCTCGGCCTGTTCTCGGACACCCTCGCCGACGCCCTCAACGCCATGCGGGGTCCCATCGACACCCGCAAGAGCCGCAAGCGCGTCATGCGCTTCGCCGAGGTCTTCGCCGACCTCTCCGACGCCAAGGGCGGCCACACCATCGGCCACTCCCGCAAGACGGCGGAGGGCGCGGAGCGCCTTGCCGAAGCGCTCGGCCTCGATCCGGGCCACGGCGAGATGATCCGCATCGCGGCGCTGCTGCACGACGTCGGACTGCTCGGCGTCCCCGCGCGCGTCATGACGAAGCCGGACATTCTCTCCGTGGCTGAAATGCAACTGATGCGCCAGCATCCGCAGCACTCCGAGGCCGTGCTCCAGGATCTCGCCGGGTTCGAGGAGGTCGCGCAGTGGATCGCGCGGCACCACGAGCGCCCCGACGCCAAGGGCTACCCTGAGATGATGAGCGGCGACGAGATCCCGCTGGAGTCGCGCATCCTCGCCGTCGCTGACGTCTTCGCCGCCCTCACCGCCGAGCGGCCGCATCGCGGCGCCGTCACCCGCAAGGATGCGAAACAGATCCTGCTCGGTGCCGCGGGCACGCAGCTCGATCCCGAACTCGTCCGCACGTTCGTCGCCCTCATCTGATCCCGCGCGTGCAGGCCGCTCGTGCCCCCGTGCCTGCCGGCCGAGGATCAACAACGTGCGGACGTCAGTCTGCGGACCGCGCTCGTGAGGAGCAAAGCGGCGCGGGACTCCGGCGCCAGGCGTCGGTTCGGGCCTGCTGCGAAGTCCTCTCAGGCAGCGTCGTCGAGCACGTCACCGATACCCAGGTACAGCGTGCACGCGGTGTCGATGGACTCCCGGTCGAGGACGGGGTCGCGTCCCGTGAACTCCGCTTCGTCGATGACGGTTGTGATGATGTCCCGGGGGAAGCAGCCGTGCGGGGCCTTGTCCCCCGCGAACAGCCGGTCCACGAGGTACTGGATCGCCTCTTCCTTCCACTCGATGCCCCGGCTCCGGCAGTATCGTCGGGTGATCTCGGCGAGCTGCTCGCGCGACGGGTCCGGGATGGCGATCTTGTAGGCGATTCGTCGCAGGTATGCCTCGTCCATCAGGTCGTGCAGCGTCAGGTTCGTCGAGAATACGAGCGTCACGTCGAGCGGAAGGCGGATGATCTCGCTCGTGCTCAACGCGAACGAATCGAAGCCTTGCTCCATCATCAGCACCCAGCGGTTCAGGATCTCCTTGGGCGAAACCTTCTGGCGTCCGAGGTCGTCGATGACGAGCACGCCACCCTGCGCGACCACCGAGAGCGGCGCCTGGTGGACGCCCTGCGTCGCGTCATAGCTCATCTCCAGCGCCTCTGCTCCCATGTCGCCGCCGACGATCACGCTCGGGCGGTGGACCGGCAGCCAGCGCTGGTCGTGCTTGAACGCGCGGTCGCCGAACAGGTTGTCCGATGGCGCTTCCTTCTCGTCGACCAGCGACTTGTGCACCTCCGGATCGAACACGCGGATCAGTTGCCCGTGCCCGTACAGCGCATACGGAATGACGATCGTCCCCGCGACGATATTCGCGATCGACGTCACCATGTCCGTCTTGCCGTTGCCCGACGGCCCAAAGATCATCAGCGCGCGACGCGAGAAGAACGCCTGGCCGATCACCTCCACCAGTCGCTCGGTGAGCACCATGTGGGCGAGCGCCTGCTTGACGTCCGCGAGCGGTGGGCGCTTGTAGCGTCTGACCTGCTCCGCGATCACCTGGTTGTACATGGACACGGGTACCGGCGCCTTCCCGACGTAACGGCTGCGCCCGAGGGCGTCGTGCGCGGCATTCTTGCCGCGGTCGCTCAGCCGGTACCTGAACTGCACGCCTCCCGCCGCCGACCCCTGGTCGATGTCGCACAGACCCTCGCGGTTCAGGCCGGTGACGAGCTCCTCGACGACCCGCGCGTGCAGGCCGGTGATGTTCGCGATGCCGCCGAGCGTCGGCATGTCGTGCGCCCAGATCGTCTTCAGCACCAGCTCGCGGAGGAACGCCTCCGGAATGCCCGTTTCGGCAAGCGTCAGCGGGACCGCCGGCACGTCGACCCAGGGGTCGGCCGGTTCCGCGGCGTCGCTGCTCTTCACTTCCACGTCCATAACGGCCTCCGATGAATGGTCGGCATCTGCGGACGCCTCGTGAGTGCTGGCTTCCGCTGGCCAGTGCGTTCCCTGCACGTCCGAACCCGGCGTGCCGATACTCTGGAGGGACTCGCTCGCTTGAACAACCGCGCACTGCGCCACCTGTCGAAGCTCGCCCTGGACGCCACGAACGCCACGCCGGCGACCGATGTGCTCCTCCGCGCCACGGAGATCGTCCGCAGCCAGACTGCCGCCGTCTCCACGCTCCTGTTTTACGGCAACGAGGGCGTGTTCGAGGGCTCAGGAGTCGGCGACGATCCCGGCAGGTATAGCCACGCGGCACTCACGTACCTTCAGCAGCGCCTCGTCCAGCTGCGCGTGCCGCTCGCCTTCAACCTCGAGGGCGACCAGGTGACCTCGCTGACCCGTGCCGCCAACAAACAACGGCGCGATTACATGGCCTGGCTTGTGCCCGCCGCTGATAGCTGGACCGAGATGCTGATCCTTCGCGGCTCGTGGCCGCCCGGCGCCGCCGAGCCGCTCATCGAGTTCATCGATGCCGCGATGCCGGCGCTCACGATCATCCTCGAACGATTCGTCGGCGTTGGGCGAAGGGCCCGCCTCGACCGCCAGCTCGAGACGATATCGTCGAGCGTCGACGTGTTGAAAAACGTCGCGGAGGTGGTTGGATCGGTGGCTGCGGTTTACCCCGCCACCAAGGAGATTCCCCGTGATCAGCTCGCTCTCCTGCAGACGCTCGCGCTCAACTCCACCGCGGCGCTCAACGAGGTCCGGCTCAACCGGGACCTCATGGAATCGCACCTGCGTCTGCAGGAGTACACCGGGCGGCTTGAGCGTGCCGTTCAGGTTGAGCGCAACCAGGCGAGCACAGACGCCCTCACCGGTCTGCTCAACCACCGCGGCGCCTTGAGCGCGATGGAAACCGCCATTGATACCGCGGTTTCCAACGCCACCCCGCTATCCATCCTCATGGGCGATGTCGATGGATTCAAGCTCTTCAACGACACCTACGGACACGTCACCGGTGACGAGGTCCTCAAGCTGGTGGCCTCCGTCTGCCGTGCCGTGGCGCAGGACATCGGCACCGTCTGCCGCTACGGCGGGGACGAGTTCCTCGTCATTCTGCCTGGGCTCGACAAGATCGGGGTCGCGGCTGTCGGCGACGACATCAGCGCGCGGCTGGGTATTGCGGAGTTCAAGAGCGCCGAGGATCAGGTTGTGCCCATCCGGATGTCCGTGGGCGTCGCGACCTTTCCCGACGACACCGACTCAGCTTCGAAACTGTTCGCCATAGCCGATTCGGCCATGTACACCGCCAAGCAGAAGAAACTGACGCATGGCCGCCCTTCGGTGATGACGACCGCGGACACGACGTTCGGCGTCCTCGACAGTCTGGTGCAAGCGATCGACGCCAAGGACAGCTACACCAAGGTCCACTGTGACATCGTCGCCGAATACGCGGTGAAGCTGGCGCAGCGCTTGGATCTCTCGGCCGAGTCCCAGCGCGCCCTCCGCATCGCCGGCCTTCTGCACGATATCGGCAAGCTCGCGGTGCCAGACGAGGTGCTGAAGAAGCCGGCGCCGTTGACACAGGACGAGTACGAGGTCATGCAGCGCCACGTCGCGATTGGCGAAGTGCTCATCCGCGAAGTCCCCGAGCTGAAGGAAGTGATCCAGGCGGTCGCCGCCCACCACGAGCGGTTCGATGGCACCGGCTACCCGCGCGGCATCAAGGGCGATGACATCCCCCTGATCGGCCGCATCATCGCGCTGGCCGATGCCTACTCGGCGATGTGCCTGGACCGGCCGTACCGGAAGGGCATGAGCCAGGACAGGGTGCTCAAGGAGTTGGTCGCCGGCGCCGGCGTGCAGTTCGACCCGGCCATCACGCAGGTCTTCGTGGAACTGCTCTTGGAGGAACAGCTGGACCGTCAGCGTCGGATCAGCCAGGCGCCGGCTGCGTAGCCGCGCGGCGACATCCGCTAGTCGAGCCCCCGGAACCTGTGCATGGCGGCGGCGATGAATTCGCTGCCCGTCTCGAAATCACCGTGATCCTCCAACGAAGAGGCGAGCCAACGCACGGGACGAAACGCGGCGGGTTCACGCACCATGTGCTCCTGCCAGCGGGCCACGGCGGCATGAGCGCCTGTGAGGTCGCTGTGAGGCAGCACCACGAGGATGTCGTCGCCGTCGAGCCATCCGATGAGGTCCGATGTTCGCGCCGCGGCCCGCGCGGCCATCGCCCCGGCGCTCACCCGCTCTTCGGGATTGGCTTCCCCTGCGATCAGCATGGGGCTGAGGATGACGACTGACAGCGGTACGCCGTACCGGCGGCACTCAATGAGTTCCTGGTCCAGGCGGTAGCGAATGAACCACTGCCGGTACAGGCCGCGCTCAAGGAGATCGTGCGGCCCAAACCGTCCAGTCTGGCCGAGTTCGCGCGGGGGACGGCGGTGCAGGTGTACGACCATGGTGCCTCTTGGCCATTGTCGGCACGGGGCGCGCGGGACTGGAGCGGGATCGTTCCCGGGGGCGGGCGCATCAACGCCGCACGCACCTGGAATGTGCCCGCAGCCTCGGCTCAGTCGCGTCCGATGCCGAGCTGTCGCAGGAAGCTACGGGCGTCGTAGTACGCCGTCTCCTGCTGGATGCGCCCCTGAGCATCGAACTGGAAGTGGGCGCAGATCCGAAGCTGAATCTCGCGGCTCGTCGGCGCGACGCCTCGATACACGCCCTCGTGCGCACCCACGAGTGTCAATTCGATCACGCAGCTGTCCTCGCCGAACGTCCAGCGGTCGATCCGCCGGACAAGGCCGGGGAACCCGTCCCAGAGGTGGCGGTAGTTGTCGATGATCTCTTCGCCCGTATAACGGCGGCCGGCGGGAACGTCATCGAACACCGGATCGCGCAGGCTGTACGTCGCGAGCACGCGCTCCCGGGCGTGCAGGTTCTCAGCGTCGACGTGTTCCTGAAGGGTGCGGCGCATCGCTTCCTGCGACACCATCGGCGTGCTCCCGTTAGCGCGCCGCCATCTCGCGGCTGCGGATATAGTTCATCCGGCCTACTTGCCGGACCATGCCCTTGAGTTCGAGCATCGCGAGAGCGCTGGTGACCGTTGCGATCGGCAGCCCGCTCTCCCGCCTCACCTCATCGATGTGAATCGGTTGCGTGCCGAGATGCATGAGCAACGCCGCCTCTGTCTCATCGGCGGGCAGCAGTTCGGCCATCTCGATCTGGTGCGATGCCATGGTCAGATTCAGTTCCGCCAGCACATCCTGGATGTCGAGCGTCAGCTTGGCCTCGCCGTCCTGGATCAGCTTGTTGGTTCCCCGGGAGTTCGGCGAATAGATGCTGCCGGGCACCGCGAACACCTCGCGGTTCTGTTCGAGCGCTTGCCGCGCCGTGATCAACGCGCCGCTCTTGATGTCCCCTTCGACGACCAGGACGCCAAGCGAGATGCCGCTGAGGATTCGGTTCCGTCGCGGAAAATACTCGCTGCGCGGCTGCGTTCCGAGCGGGTAGTCGCTGATCAGCGCCCCGCGCTCCATGATCTGCTCCGCCAGACGCTTGTGCTCCGGCGGATACACCAGGTCGAGTCCGCAGGCGAGCACGCCGACGCTGCGACCGCCCGCGTCCAGCGCGGCACGATGGGCTACGGCGTCGACGCCGCGCGCCAGACCGCTCACCACCGTCACGTTGTTGACGGCGAGCCCGCGCGCCAGCTCCTCGGCTGCCTGGCGGCCGTACACGGTGACCCTGCGGGTCCCGACGACCGCCACGGCCCATTCATCGGCGGCCGTGAGACTGCCGCGCACGTAGAGCACCGGCGGGCGGTCGTAGACCTCCCGGAGCTGTCGCGGGTACGCGTCGTCATGCCACGTGAGCGCGGTCACGCCCTGGAGGTCAAGGGCGTCCATTTCGGCGTCGAGATCTACGCTGTCTCGTGCTGCGACGCAGGCCGAGACGCCGGCGCTGTCGAGCCCCGCCGCTTTGAGCTCCCCCGGTGTCGCCCGCCAGGCGTGCTCGAGGCGCCCGAAGTGCGCTTCCAGCTGGCTGATGCGCACGCGTCCGATGCGCGGAATGCAGCTGAAGCCGATCCAGTACTTACGTTCTACCGCGTCCATCAGAGGCATAGCATAGGCCGGATCGCGCTTCTTCGCTAGCGCCCCCGCCGGTTGACCCACCGGATCGAACTGTTACGCCACCGCGCCGCCCGCGGTGCCACGCGTGCTTGGAACCCGGACACATACCCTCGGGTCCAGGGGTGGACTCCTGTAAACAACCGCCGTTACCAGCCGATCAATCTCTTAGCGGGGCGCGATCCGGGCCTCCCGTCACGAGACGCACTGAAATCGGGGGTCAGGCGAGATGATCAAGCGAGTAAACAGCGAGGGCGGCTTCACGCTCACCGAGTTGCTCATCGTGGTGGCGATCCTGGGCATCCTGGTCGCCGTCGTGCTGCCGAACTTCACCGGGCTGCTGGGCTCGGCGAAGACGAACAGCGGCGTTGCGGAGCTGAATATCGTTCAGACGGCGGTCGACGCCAAGCTCGCGGCGACGAACTCCAGCACGACGACTGCCATCACAGCGCCCACGGACGACATGACGGGCGCCGCGGGCGCGTTCGACCTGGCGCCTACGTACATGCGCAGCACTACCACGCACGGCACATACACCATGGATGCTACGGGGCAGGTCACGCAGGTGACGTACCCGTAGCCACGCGCCGTCATAGCGGATGAGCAGGGACGTGTATGGACACCACGGCGACGCTTCGCAGGCGCCTCGGCCACATGCTGGTCGAGGCCGGCCTGCTCTCTGAGGCCGACGCCGAGCGCGCCGCGCACGATGCCGCAGCATCGGGTCTGAAGCTTGGCGACTTTGTCGTGCAACACGGGCTCGTCACGGCGGAAGCGCTCGCGATGACCCTGAGCCTTCAGTTGGGCGTGCGCTTCCTCGACCTGCTGCGCGTCGACATCCTCCCGGAAGCCCTGCGCCTCGTGCCAGCCGAGTTGTGCCGCGAGCATACCCTGATCCCGATCGAGACCGACGGGCGGTCGCTCACCGTCGTCATGTCCGATCCAGGCAATATGCAGGTCATCGAGGACATCCGCTCGATGACGGGGCTCGAGGTGAGGGCAGCCGTCGGAATCCCGGACGAGATCCGGCGCGCCATCAACCTCCGCTACCGCGTCAGTTCCGAGATCGAGGCGGAGATGGGCCGGGCGTTTGCGTCAAGGGCGCCGGCCGCAGAGATCGCCGGGCAGGATCGCGACTTGCAGCTCAGCCAGACGCCAATCGTCCGCACCGCGGACTTGCTCCTGGCGCAGGCAGTCCGCGACCGCGCGTCCGACATCCACCTCGAGCCCGAGGCGAATTCCCTTCGCGTCCGGCTCCGTATTGATGGCGTCTTGCACGAGACGATGCGGTTGCCCAAGGACGTCCACGCGCCGCTCGTTTCACGCTTCAAGGTCATGGCTGGAATGAACATCGCCGAACGGCGACGGCCCCAGGACGGCCAGATCAGCACCGAAGTGGAGGGCAAGCATGTCGACCTCCGCGCCGCGACATCCGACTCCTCGCACGGCGAGATGATGGTCCTGCGCGTCCTGGACTCCACCGTATCGCTGATGTCGCTTGGCGAACTTGGATTCTCGCCGGTCGCGCTCGAGCGGCACGTCCGCCTCCTGCGTTCACCCTTCGGCATGGTGCTCGTCAGTGGGCCCACGGGATCGGGGAAGACGACGACGTTGTACGCCTCGATCAACCAGCTCAACGACACCGAACGGAAGATCATCACGATCGAAGACCCTGTCGAGTACCAATTCGAAGGCATCAACCAGATCCAGGTGAACGAGAAGGCCGACATCACCTTCGCGACCGGGCTGCGCTCCCTGATGCGTCTCGATCCCGACATCATCCTTGTCGGCGAGATCCGCGACGGCGAGACGGCGCGCATCGCGAGCCAGGCGGCGCTGACCGGCCACCTCGTGCTTTCATCCATTCACGCCAATGACGCCGTGGGTGTACTCCTGCGGCTGACCGACTTCGGCATCGAGCCGTTTCTCGCGGCATCCTCGCTCATCGGCGTCGTCGCGCAGCGTATGGTCAGGCGCGTGTGCGCGTACTGCGCCGCCGACACCGAGCCCACCATCGAAGAGCGTGCGGCGTACGAGGCCGAGATGGGCGAACCCCTCGATGGCATCAAGCGCGGCACCGGATGCAACTTCTGCGCTGATACCGGCTTCATGGGACGAGTCGGCGTCTTCGAGGCCCTCACCCTCAACGACGATATCCGGCGGCTGATGCTGTCGACCGCCCCGGCGAACGAGATCCGCGCGCAGGCCGTCGCCGATGGCATGGTGCCCATGCGGCGCGACGGCATGCTCAAGGCGCGCCACGGCATCGTGACCCCGGGTGAGATCGTCCGCAGCGTCTATTCGATCAGCTAGGGGGCGTGCGATGAGCTTCAGGTACGTCGCGATCTCGCCGAGCGGCCAGCAGGTGCGCGGCGCGATCGACGTCAAGGACGAAGCGCAGGCCGAGCGTGCGCTGTGGGACGCGGATTATCGCGTCGTGAGCATCCGCGTCGAGCGGCAGCTTCCCGGCCTTGAGAAGCTCCTTCCAAGCGTTTTCGCGGTGAAGAAGCGGGCGCTCATCACGTTCTCCCGACAGCTGGCGACCCTGCTCGAGTCCGGGGTGCCCGTCATGAGGGCGCTCGAGCTCCTGGAAGAGCAGGCCGAAGGTCGGCCGCTCGCGCGTGCCGTCAATGGCATCGGGAAGTCGATTCGCGGCGGTTCCACGTTCGCCGCCGCGGTGCGCGAGCATCCCGCTGTCTTTCCGCCCCTGTACGCGCGAATGATCGATCTCGGCGAGCGCACCGGTCGCATCGAGGCGATGCTGCGGCAGCTTGCGACCTACCTCGAGCGCGAAGATGCCGTCGCGCGCCGCGTGAAGTCCGCAATGGCGTATCCGGCGTTCGTCCTCGTGCTCGCCGCCGTCGTCGTGGCCATCTTGATGACGACGGCGTTGCCGGCACTCACGCAGATGTTCGGCGAGTTCGATGCAGACCTGCCCGTCACAACAAGGTTCCTGATCGCCCTGACGGGTTTCACCGGCGCCCACCGCATGGGCATCGTTGCGAGTATCGCGCTCGTAGCGCTTGGCGGGACCTGGCTCGTCGGTCAGCCCGCGGGGAAGCGAGCCATCGACCGGCTCATGCTCGTCGTGCCGGTGTTCCGCGCCATCACGATCAATGCCAACGCCGCCCGGTTCAGCCGGACGCTGGCGATCCTCCTCCGCGCCGGCCTGCCGCTCACTGAAATCATGGATATGGTCGTCAGGACGACGGATAACAGCGTGCTGCGCAAGCACGTGCAGGGCGTGCGCCACCGGCTCCTCGATGGCGAAGGCCTCTCCGGCCCGATGGCTCGCGCCGGATGCTACCCCCAGATGCTCGTCCAGATGGTCGCCGTGGGTGAGGAGACCGGGACGCTGGACGGCAACCTGGACATCACCGCTGACTTCTACACCCGGGAGGTCGACCAGAAGGTGGACGCGCTCGCGGGGATGATGACGCCCGCATTGACGGTCGTGATTGGCGTCATCGTCGGGTTCATCGCCCTCTCCCTGATCATGCCGATGTACCAGCTGATCGGGCACATCAACGACGCCGGCGGCGCGGGTGGCCCCGGATTGCGCCCGAAATGAACGTGCGGTGGCGCGGCGAGCGTGGTGTAACGCTTGTCGAGACGCTCGTTGCGGTCGGGATCATAGGCGCGGCCCTCGTCGTATTCCTCGCGGGTCTGTCAACCGGACTCCTGAGCACATCCGCCGCCGACAGGCTTTCGACCGCGCATGAGTTGGCGCGCTCGCAAATGGAGTACACCAAGTCTCTTCCCTTCGTTGCGCCGCCGCACGCGTACCCTACCGTCACGCCGCCCGCGGGCTATGCCGTGTCGGCGGACGCGAGCGGCATCCCCGGCGGAGACTCCGACGTGGCGCTGATCACCGTGGTGGTGACGAAGGACAGCGCCACCATCTATTCGCTTGAGGGATATAAGGTGAACCGATGAGGCCAACCGGGGACTTCGGCCTGGGTCTCGTTGAGCTCGTGATCGGCCTCGCTATCACCGGCCTGATCGCGGGCGTGCTGGGCATGACGGTGATCGCCACGCTGCGCGACACGTCCGCCGGCCAGGACCAGCAGCGCGCGACGCAGCAGCTTCGCAACGCGCTCTTCTGGCTGAACCAGGACACGCAGTCCGGCGTCGGCGCGCTGGCGACCGTCACGAGTGGCGATGCCACGATGCACTGGACGGACTACGCCACCGGCCGCGTCTACAGCGCCCGTTATCAGCAGGTGAGCACCCAGCTTATGCGTACCCTCACGGTCGATGGTGTCGTCACGACGCGCTCGATCGCCGGGGATGTCGTGCCAGGCGGCTTCGCGGCGACCCTCAACGGTGACGCCGTCACGTACACGCTCACGGTCGCGCGCGGCTCGTCGACGCAGTCGAGCGCCGAGACAACGCTCATGCGCGTCTCCGGCGCATTACCTACGCCCTTCCCGACCGTCACCGCCGCGGCGACGTTCACGGCCACCAGCACCTGGACGCCTAGCAGCACGCCCACCGCGACGGAAACCGCGTCAGCCACTCCGACCGGCACCTCGACCGCGACGGCGACACCGACCCAGACCGTGATGCCGACCGTCTCGGCCACTGTCACACAGACCGTGGTCCCGTCGATGACGTTCACCGCGACGGCCACCGCGACCAACACGCTCACTCCGACGGCGACCGCGACGAGCACGGCGACCGCGGTTCCAACCGCGACGAGCACGCCCACGACGACGCCGACGCCGACCAGTACGCCGACGTCGGTCCCGACCGCGACGAACACGCCTACGCCGACCGCGACGAACACGCCCACCGCCGTCCCGACGGCCACGAATACGCCACCGGCGTGCGCTGCCGGGGATACCGGTTATCTGAGCCCTTCGGCGAACGCCGCGGACACGGGCGGCGATGGCAACGGGTTCGAGTCGACTCCCGCAAACGCGTACGCGGACGGCGGGGGTCATGCCTCGAACGTCAAGGGCAACGGCGACCGCCATCACTACTACAACTACGGGGTCAACGTGCCGGCCGGAAACGGCACCATCTGCGGCATCGAGGTCCGCCTGGATTACTGGCTGAAGAATAACGGCGGCACGACAACGATCGCCGTGCAGCTCTCGTGGGACGGCGGCGCGACCTGGACCGCGGCGAAGGGCGACAGCTCGGAGCCGCAGTCCGAGACGAGCGTGTGGTACGGCTCGGGCAGCGACTCCTGGGGGCGATCGTGGAGCGTTGCCAACCTGGGCGACGGCAACTTCCGCGTCCGCGTGACGATGCTCCTCGGCGCGTCTGGTCAGGAGGTGTACCTCGACTGGATCCCGGTGCGGATCTACTACGCGCCATGAGATTGCCGATACGGGGGCTGACCGAGAGTCGGGGCCAGGCACTGCCACTGGCCATTGCAGCGCTCGCACTTGGCGCGCTGCTCGTTACGCCGCTCCTCGCCGGTGCCGGTATCGACGCCCGGACGACGAATTCCGTTGGGGCCAGGGCCCGGGAACGCTACAGCATGGATGCCGGTGTGGAATGGTCAGGGTGGCGCCTACTGTCGGATCCGCGGATCACGACCGATACGAGCTTCAGCGCGACTCGGTTGCAGCCGCTGCCTGCATCGGTGAACGGCGGCGCCTTTCCGGCTACGGAGATTCGATACGTTCCGGCCGTCGGCGCGGTCGAGGCGCAGAGTCCGGCATGGCAGCCGGGTGGAGGCGACAAGTGCTACACACTCTCGGCCGCGGAAGCGGGGACGCTCTCGCTGCGCGTCACGGTGGACTCCGGCCAGGTCTGGGTGGCGCTGTTGCCCGTGGCTTCACCGTGTGCGAAGCCGCCCGGGCTGGAGCCGCTCGCGGGCGGCTCACCGTTCGGCGCCGACTTCACACTGAGCGCCCCGGGCACCTATCAGCTGCTGATCGCCTCCGACACGGCGACCGGTGGCTCGCTGGTGTTCAGCGTGCCTGCTGCCACCTACGAGGTGCGCTCGACGATCGGCAGCCGCAACGTCCTTGCGCGGCTCGTGGCGGGTTATAGCGGTGTCAGGGTGGCGTCGTGGCAATTGAACTGACCCGCAAGCGCCTGCAGGCGGCGATCGACCGGCGCTCGCAGCCGATCCGTCTGCCGTCGTCTACCCTTGCCGCCATCCTCGCGGCTGCCGCGGTAATCGCGCTCGTCAGTCTTCTCTCGGGTATCCATAACGCCCAGCGCGATGAACGGGTGTCACGTGCGCGCGCCCTCGACGCGCAGACATTGCTTGGATTGCCGCCCGTGTCGACGAGCGTATTGCAGTCTGAGTTGGCCGACGCCAACTCGCAGCTCCTGTACGCCCAGAGGATCGCCGAACGGTCGGTGAATGCGTCCTCCGACGAGGTTATTGCTGGCCTCGTGCGGCAGGCCGCGAGCGCCGGCGTGGCGGTGCGCGGCATTTCCCGCGTCGCGCCGGCGACGGCCAAATTCGGCGATCGGTCGTACGACGCCAGCGGCATCCGTGTGGCCGTCGAAGGGCGTTCGGACGCGATCGCGAACTTCCTGCTCGCCGTGATGCGCGAGTCACCAACGCTGTTTCCCTCGCTCGCGTCGATGACGATCGGCGACGCTGGCGTTGCCCGCGCCGACCTGGCCTTCAGCGCGTACGACCGTGCATTAGCGACTCCGGCCGTGCCAGCTCCGGCTCAAGGTGGGAAGCGATGAACCCACGCTCCATCCTTCGACAACCGGTGCTCACGATCGCCATCCACGCGCGCGAAACGCGCTGGACGCTCGGGCGCGCCGGCAGGATCAGAGCGCGCGGACAGGTCAGCCTTCCGCCCGGACTGGTCGACGATGGCGTCGTCGCGGATGCCGGCGCCCTGGGACTCTTGTTGCGGGAGGCGCGCGACTTTCCCGGAAGCCGCCGCATGCTGGTGATGGTGGCCCTGCCCGCTCAGCGTTGCGTCGTGCGCCAGCTTGAACTGCCGCCACTGGGCGGCAAGCAGTTCAACGAGATGGTCGAGCGCGAGATCCGTCGCGAAATGCCCATGCTGGGCGACAACGCCGACGTCGCCTGGAAGCGAATTTCCGCCACCGCCGATCACGCCGTAGTGCTTGTCGTCTCACTCGCGCGCGATGTCGTTGAATCGCATGTGGCGGCGATACGCGCAGCACGGCTGCAGCCGGCTGCCGCTGACCTGCGCATCATCTGCGCGGCACGGGCGTTGGGTGCGGCCGACGGCGTCATCGCCGACGTCGAAGATGACGAGGTTGAACTGGCTATCTTCCGACGCGGCGTCCCTGTCGTCCTCCGTTCGGTACCGATGGCCGCTCCCTGCGGCGAGCCTGCGTGGAGCGAGCAACTCGCCGAAGAACTCAACCGGACGATCAAGTTCTACCGGGATTCGCACCGCCACGATGAGTCGTTCGACGGCCTGCCCATCTCGCTGGTCGGGGGCGCGGCGCAGTACGTGGAGACCACGGGCGCCGTGGCTTCCGCCACCGGCCGGCTCGTGATGGTGCCCGATGCCTACGCCACGGTCGAGCGCGAGACAGATCCCCGGTTCGCCGTGAACGTCGGGCTGGCGTTGAAAGCGGAGGCTGCCTGATGCCGACACCCACTTCCACGCCCGTGATCGACATGAACCTCCTTCCCGAAGGCACCCGCCCCGTGCAATTCTCGCCGGCGGCGGCGTTGATCGTCATTGGCATCGCCGTGATCCTCGCGATCAGTGCGCCGCTGGCACTCCGTCTCGCGGACGCCCGCGCGCGCGCCGATGCCGCCGGGCAGCAAGCACGCGACGCGGAACGTGGTCTCCACGGCGTCCAGGTGGACCTCGCCGAGCACCGCGCGCTGCTGGCACAGCTCGAAGATACGCAACAGCGCTTCGAATCGCTGCGCGATGAGCGCCGCCGCTTGCAGGGCGGCGTCCGCCCGCTCGCGGAGGACCTGGCAACGGTGCTTCGCGCGGACTTGCAGCCGCCCGGCGGGACGCTGGCGACTGTCTCGGGCGAAGGATCAGGGCTGAAGGTCGAAGGGACTGCCGGTGACCCGCTCGATGCCATCGCCTTCGCCGATCGCCTCGTGAGGAGTGGCGGCTTCGCATCGGCGACGCTCCTCTCGTTCGCGCCGGGTGGCTCGAGCGGCAAGTTCGTGATCCAGGTCACGCGATGATCGCGCTGACGGCGGTCGCGTTCGGACTCGTGTTCGGCAGCTTCGCTAACGCCACGATCGACCGCATTTCCCACCGGCGCTCGCTGCTTGGTCGGTCGCGGTGCGATCGGTGCGGGAGGGTGCTCCGTGTCGCCGAGCTCGTCCCGGTGTTGAGCTTTCTCGCCCTTCGCGGCCGCTGCCGCACATGCCACAGCTCGATCGGGGCACGAACGGTGATTGTAGAGGCGGCTTGCGCCGCGGCGTTTGGGCTATCGTTCGCGGGATTCGGCGTCCTGACCGCCGCGATGACCTGCGCTGCCGTCATCGGCGCGGGGATCGCGCTCGGGTCGTTGGCCACCCGCCGGCGGGGGTTCTCGCTATGAGGGGCTCGCCGCCGGTGCAGGAACTCTTGCACTGGATGGTGCAATCCGAAGCTTCGGACTTGCATTTGTCCTTTGGGTCGCCCCCGATTTATCGCCGCAATGGGGCGCTCACGCCTCACGCGACGCTGGATCCACTCGGCCGGGACGATCTGCTGGACGTGCTCGCAGTCGTCGCGTCCGACCCGGACCGGCGGAGGCTGGAAGAAACGCGCGAACTCGACAAGTCGCTGGAAGTCGAGGCGATCGGCCGCTTTCGCGTAAACGTGGCATTTGAACGAGGGCACCTTTGGTTTTCCTTCCGGCGCATCAACGAATCCGTGCTCTCGCTGGAAGACCTCGGCCTGCCCGAAGCGTGCGACCGCCTGACGCGCCTACCCCGCGGACTTGTGGTGGTGACCGGACCGACGGGGAGTGGAAAGTCGACGACGCTCGCGTCGATGATCGATCGCATCAACGAGCGGGAGGCCCGCCATATCGTCACGATCGAGGACCCCATCGAATTCGTGCATGTGAACAAGCGCAGCATCATCAACCAGCGCGAGGTGGGCGTCGATACCGTGTCGTTTGCAGCGGCATTGCGTCACGTGCTGCGCCAGGATCCTGACGTCATCCTCGTGGGAGAGATGCGCGATCTCGACACGATCGGTTCTGCGATCACCGCTGCCGAGACGGGGCACCTGGTGTTCGCTACGCTCCATACGCCGGATGCTCCCCAGACGGTCGATCGCATCGTCGACGCATTCCCGGGCACGCAGCAACAGCAGGTGCGCCTGCAGCTCTCGATGGTGCTCGAGGGCATCGTATCGCAGATGCTCATCGCCGATACGTCTGGCGAGGGTCGCGTGGTCGCGTGCGAAGTGATGCTCGCGACACCGGCCGTGCGGAATCTCATCCGAGAGTCCAAGACGCACCAGATATCGACCGCGATGGCTACCGGAGCGGCTCTCGGTATGCGCACGCTTGACCAGCAGCTGGCGGATCTCGTGAAGCGCCGGTTGATCTCGCGCGAGACCGCGCTTGCCAGCGCGCGGTCCCCGGAAGAGCTCGATCGCCTGGTGGGCGGCAGTCAGCACGCGGCGTGACCCCCTGGCGCGGCGCATCGTCGCGCCGATGCCCCGCAAGCGCGGCGCACCGGGCGTGCGCTCCGCTTCGGGCCGATGGTGGCTCTGCACAGCGCGGGTCCACTCATCGCCTTCCGCACTGACGTACGCTCGGGTCGCGGGCGTGCCATATACTGTCGGCTGTTCGCCCTTGCCGACCTTGGAGGTGTGGTTGCGCTCTCTGATCGTTCTGTTGACCCTTGTCGGTCTCGCCGCCGCTGCTGGCTGTGGGGGAGGCTCAGGAGACAATCGGGCAACGGTTACGCAGGAGGCAGCGGCTACCGCTGCTGTGGACGCCACGCCGACTCCCGATCCGCAGACGCAAACGGGCCTCGATCTGGCGCAGAGGCTCAAGCCGGCGTTGCTCCAGTCCGCCGACCTGCCAGCCGGATTCGTACAGCGCCAGGACGCGACAAAGGCGCTTACACGCGTCGAAGTGCCGGGACTCACGAGCGCCGCCGCGGGCGCCATCGCTACGTATTCGACGCCCGACGGCAAGGAATACGTCACCGGGATCGCCGTCCTGCCCGACGATCTGGCGAGCCTGAGCGGACTTCTCGACGGCTTCGGCACCAAGACGTACATCGACGGTTTGACCGGCGGCGCGCCTGACTCGGCGTCCACGCCGCTGGATGTCTCACACGCGCCGGCGGGCGCGCGCGGGCTCAACTACACCGGCAGCGTGCGGACGCCCGACGGCAATCAGACGCTGTCCGGCCAGGTCGTAGCGTTGGTCCACGGCAAGGTCTACCTCGTGCTACTGCACGCCTCCTACGGACTGCCCTCGCCCCAGCCGATCGATGTGACCGACCTGGCGCGGACTATTGATCAGCGACTGAGCGCGATGCCCGAGGCAGGGTAGGGTTCCGCATGGACTGGTGGCCGGGCCGCGCCGCCATCGGCGGAGCGCTATTGGCGTCGGTCCTCTCGGTTGCCTGTTCGGGTGGCGATTTTGAACTGCCCCGTCCGGGGCCCGTGCCTGCTGACGCCCAGCTCGTCAGGCAGAACGTGGAGCTCGGAGGGACGGCCTCTACTGGGGGCGCGGACTCGCGTCTCTTCTACAGCGGCACCTGCACCGGCGGCGTAGTCACCCTGACGACGACGAAAGAGACGGTGTACGCCGAGTTGTCGTGTGACCGCTTTGTTCCCGACTCGGCGATACGGCGATTTCTCGCCGCGCCGGTGAGAATCCGCATCGTCCCCGCCAAACAGAACAAGCTGTACGTGGAGTCGGACGTGGGCGGCACGCTCGAGTTCACGCCGGCGCGGATCTGGTTGGAGTCACGCTGACGGTGCGCTACTGAGCGGAGACCACGCTCTCCTCATGCGATGAGCGCCGTGCCCGCACCTTCTTGATGCGGCGGCCGATCACGCTCAGCACGCGGAGCGTCAGACCATCGACCTGCACCTCGTCGCCGGCGACGGGCACCTTTCCGAGGTGGTGGTAGACGAAGCCGCCGATCGTGTCGTAGTCCTGCTCCTCGCCCCGCACGTCGAAGTCGAAGAGCTCGCGCAGCGCATCGATGCTCACACGCGCATCGAGGATGGCTTCGCTCTCATTCACGCGCTCGATGCGCGCCTCCTCCCGATCGTACTCATCCTGGATCTCGCCGACGATCTCTTCCAGCAGATCTTCGATCGTCACAAGCCCCGCCGTCCCGCCGTACTCGTCTACGATGATCGCCATGTGCACCTTGCTCTGGCGAAGTTCGCCCAGCAGCTCGTCTACCCGTTTCGACTCCGGGATGAAGTAGGGCGGCCGCGCGATCTCGTTCAGGGCCGGGCGGCGGTTCTCTGCCAGGCAACGGAGGAGATCCTTCGCGTAAATGACGCCCACGATGTTGTCGATCGTCTCGTCGTATACGGGGATGCGACTGAACCCCCGTTCGACGATGATCTTGAGCGCGTCGTCGATAGTCTCGCCCACGTCAAGCGACGCGATGTCGATGCGCGGCACCATGATCTCGCGCGCCGTCGTCTCCTCCATCTCGATGATGCCGCGGATCATCTGGCGTTCCTCCTCCTCGATGGGTTCGCCGTCTGTGTCGATGTCCGCGCGGCGAAGCAGCTCCGCAGTGGCATCGTCACCGCGGCCTTCGCCGTTCGTCCGGACGACGGCGGCGAGGCTGCGGTCGATCGCTCGGGCCAGCGGTTCGAAGACCACGCGGAACATGCGCACGACCGGCACCAGCCGGAGCGCCCACCGTTCCGGGTCGTTCGCGACCACCAGGCGCGGCAATGTGTCGAGCAGCGCAACGGCGGCAAGCGTAGCGCCGGCGATGCCGGCGAACAGCATCCACGAATGACCACGCTCTCGCATGATCAGAAAGATCGCGAGGGCAGTGGTCAGCACCACCGCGAGGTTTCGGCCGACAGCGAGAGAACCGAGCGTAGACGCGCGTTCATCGAGGTATGGCTGCAGCGCCTGGGCGCGCGCCACCCCGCGCGTCGCAAGGCCCTTCACACGAAGGCGGCTCGCCGACGCGACGGCAGCCTCGGATGCCGCAACGATCGCGAGCACCGCTAGCGCCACGAGGAGGAGGATCGCGCCCGTGATGCTATCGCTGCTCAGAATTCGCATCCTCTGCGGCACGTGGCGCGCCACCGTGCTTCGCTCGCAGCCGGGCGGGGGCACCGATCGCGATCATGCCGTCAGGGACGTCCCGGTTTACCACCGCCCCCGCGCTCGTGCTGGCGCCTCGACCAATCCGCACCGGGGCCACCAGCATCGTGTCGCTGCCGATGAATGCGCCGTCACCGATCACCGTCCGGTTCTTTCTCACTCCGTCATAGTTCGCCGTGATCGCGCCTGCCCCGATGTTGACGTCCTCGCCGATGTCGCTGTCGCCCACGTAGCTGAAGTGCCCTATCTTTGTCCGCCGGCCCAGGCGCGACGCTTTCACTTCGGCGTAGTTGCCGATGTGGACCCCCTGGCAGATGTGGGAGCCGGGCCTAACGTGGCTGTATGGACCGACGTCTACATCGGATTCCAGGACGGAATCTTCTACCATCGAGAATCGGATGACGCAGCCATCGCCGATCTGGGCCGCGCGAAGCAGTGACGCCGGTCCGATCTCGCAACGCTCGCCGATACTTGTTGCGCCTTCGAGGTGTGTCCCGGGCGCGATCGTACTGTCGGCTCCGATCGTCACCTCGACGTCGATGTACGTCGTCGCGGGATCCACGATGGTGACGCCCGCCAGCATGTGCCGCCGGTTGATACGCTCCCGGAGCGCGTGCTCCGCGTCCGCGAGCTGTACGCGATCGTTGACGCCGCGGACCTCTGCGACGTCTTCGGCAAGGACCGCTGCGGCGGGATTCCCCTCGTCGTACGCCATCGCCGCCAGTTGTGTCAGGTAGCGCTCGCCGTTCGGTGCTGGCGTGATGCGATGCAGGTGTGACCAGAGCCACTCAGCCCGGACGGCGTACTGCCCGGCGTTGATGTGGCGAAGTTCGCTACGGTCAATCTCGCTCCCCTCCTTTGTCTCGACGATGCCCGCGACGCGGTCGCCGGTCAGTTCGAGAAACCCGTACGCCTCGACAGGCACCTCGGCGGTCAGCAAGGCGACATTGGCGCCTTCACTGAGCGGCGCCATCAGGCGCTTGAGCGTCGACGGCAGCACGAGAGGCACGTCGCCGTTCATGATCAGGATGTAGTCTGCGCCGGCGGCGGCTTCCTCCGCGCACGCGGCGGCATCGCCCGTACCCAGCGCCTGTTGCTGGACCGCGAAGCGCACCTCGCCGGCGGAGGCGCGGACGGCGTCGGCAGATTCGTCGGGCCCGACCACCACGATGCACTCGTCGATGCCGGCCGCGCGGGCTGCCTCAACGACATGGCGGACGATGGGGCGCCCCGCCAGGTGGTGTGCGACTTTCGGAAGCGCCGAATGCATGCGCGTGCCCTGGCCTGCCGCCATGATCACGGCCGCCCAGCGCGGTCTCGATGCTTCTCCGGAGGCCTGGGGAGGTTCGCCTGGGTCTGTCTTCAATGTCGAGCCCATGCCGGGCCGCACGGGGCGGTCCGAGGATGCCGGGCGTTCGGGATCGTATCGATGGGCGTTGGAAGGTGTCAAGTTGACAGACACCCTTCAGGCGGCGATCGCGCCGGTCTCACGCGCAGGTGCTTCAGCAGCCACGCGCGGTGCCGGCCAGCTCAGCACCATCGCACCGTACAGCGCCGCGAGCAGGAACACGGTGAATGATAGCCCCACTGCCGTCATCACCCAGCACGCAAAGAGCAGCACGTACAGCCCGCCGAGGATCGTCACGGCGACCTCTACCTGAGCCGCGCCGGCGACGGTCGAGGATGCACCGAGGCGCGCGCGGAGCAAGAGCGCGAGCGGGATGAACATCAGCACCAGACTCTGCGTATGCAGGTGCGGCGAAGCGACGAGCGGCAGCATGACCGCGAGCGCGTAGGACTGGTCGTCGGAGGCCGACGCAGCCGCCCGGCGCCACACGGCGATGGCTGACGCGAATGCGACCGCTCCGATCGCCGCAAGGCCGGGCAGCCAGGTCGCCACGCGGTCGTCGCCGGTGATGCTGACCATGAACCCGCGCCAGTTCGCCATCATCCCTGCCATGACCTGCAGCTGGTCGCCGGCCCCGGGGTAGCTTTCAGCGACGAAGCGGGCGTTCGTCCAGAGCAGCGCCGGTGACGTGAGGAGGGCCGGCACCACGAGGACCGCCGCGCCGCACGCCGCCAGCGCCGCCGCGGCCCGCCACCGCCGCCGCACCAGAAGCATCGGTACCACGCCCATGAGGAACTGCGGCTTGATCACCACGACCGCAAGCAGCGCGCCCGCCTCATACTCGCGACGTGGACGCAGCAACGCGTGTGCTCCAAGCATCGCGCCGAAGATGAGCAGGTCGACCTGTCCGAAGACGAGGTTCGTCACCATCGGCACGGAAAGCGCAAACGTCGCCACGAACATGCGCCTCGGCGCGACCGGTACAGAGCCGAGAGAGCGGTACATCGCCCGCGAGAGCACCGCAGCGAGCATGATGTTGAACCCCGTCCACAGGGCGAACGCCGCCTGGAATGGCAGGATCGACAGCGGTGCGAAGAGCCAGGCCGCGGCGACCGGCAGCGGATACCCCGTGGCGCGCGTGATCTCGCCGGGATACAGCGCTTGCTGCGCCGCAGCCTGCACACGAGCGTCGTACAGCCCAGCCCCTCCGTGCCGCACGATGTCGCCGGCCGCGTAGAAGCTGAGGAAGTCGCCGCCGGCACCCCCGCTCGCGGTCAGCACACGGGCGAAGCCGGCGGCCGCGACCACCAGCGTTGCCGACAGCGCGAGCGCCGCGGCCGTCCCGCACGCTGCGATCATCGCCACCCGCCCGATCTGCACCCGCCGCGAAGCGGCGATTCGCCTGAGAGTCGTCATCACCTGTATGTTCGGCCCCCGCGACACCGGCGGCGAGCGGCGCTCCCCTAAGGGTCTGCACTACGGCCGGCGCTCTGTTGACCTCGCCCGGCCGGCTGTCCCGCGTCCGACCTCCCGGTTCGCACCGCCCCTTAGATAGACTGTCCGCGTGAAGGTAGAGGACATTCGAGCCACCTTTCTCCGCTACTACACCGAGCGCGGCCACGCGCGAATCCCCAGCGCCTCGCTCGTGCCTCACGGCGACCCGACGCTGCTCTTCACCAATGCCGGCATGGTCCCGTTCAAGCCGTACTTTATGGGCCTCGCGGAGCCGCCGGCCACACGCATGGTCACCGTCCAGAAGTGCTTTCGGACGACCGACATCGATGAGGTCGGCGACTACAGCCACCTGACGTTCTTCGAGATGATGGGCAACTTCAGCGTGGGTGACTACTTCAAGGAGGGGGCAGTTCACTACGCCTGGGAGTTGCTCACCGAGTACTTCGGATTACCGGGGGACGGGCTGTGGGTGTCGATCTTCGAGAGCGATGACGAGGCGCACGACATCTGGCGCGGCGTGGGCGTGCCCGACGAACACATCCACCGCTACGGGGAGGATCACAACTACTGGTTCTCCAACGGCCCCGGCAGCATCGGACCCTGCGGGCCCAACAGTGAGATCTTCGTCGACCGCGGCCCTCGCGAGACGTGCGAGTACTGCCGCGCGCGCGCCTGCAAACCGAACCTCGAGCCGGACTGTGGCCGCTTCCTCGAGGTCTGGAACCTCGTGTTCATGACCCTGTATCAGGCCGAGGACGGTACGCGCACCGAGCTTCCTCGCAAGAACATCGATACCGGTTCCGGGCTCGAGCGTATGGCGTGCGTCCTGCAAGGCACGGACACCGTGTACGAGACCGACGTCTTCGCGGACATCATCGCCTGCATCGAGCGGCTTTCGGGCAAGTCGTATGGCGAGTCGAACGAACGCGACGTTGCCATCCGCGTCGTCGCCGAGCACGCTCGCGCCGCGACGTTCCTCATCGCCGATGGCGTGCTGCCCTCAAACGAGGGCCGCGGCTACGTGTTACGGCGCATCCTTCGGCGCGCGGTCTATCACCTCACGCAGCTTTCTGGCGTGACCGAACACACGCTGCTCGACCAGGTGGCCCGCGCCGTCATCGACAAGATGGGACACGCGCACGCCGAACTGAGAGACCGTGGGGATTTCGTCACGCGGCTGCTCTCGGCCGAGGAGTCGAAGTTCCGCGAGACGCTCGAACGGGGCCGCACCCATCTAGAAGGCGTCCTGTCCACCAGCGATGGCTCCGGCACTGCCGTTTCACAGTTGGTCCGTGGTCAGGACGTGTTCACCCTGTACGACACTTACGGCTATCCGCCGGAGCTCACGCAGGAGATCGCTGCCCGGCGTGGCTTCGTCGTCGACATGACGACCTTCGCGCGCGAGATGGATGCGCAACGCGAGCGGGGCCGCGCGGCGGCGAGGTTCGACCTCGCGGCTGGCCGCATCGCGGCGTATACGGCGCTGGCCCACATTCGCAGTAAGTTCGAGGGGTACACCTCGACGCAGCGCGACACCAACGTCGCCGCGATCATTGGCGCGTCCGGGGTGGAAGACGCCGCCTCCGCCGGCGATGAAGTCGAGGTGGTGCTCCTGGAGACGCCGTTCTATCCCGAGGGCGGCGGCCAGGTCGGCGATGCCGGTGAGATCGTCGGTCCGGACGGCCGCATGGTCGTCGATGACACGCAATCACCGGCCGAAGGCCTGGTCGTGCATCGGGGCCGGGTCGGCGAAGGCCGCATCGCCGTGAACGACGCGGTCGTCGCGCGGGTTGACGCGCACATGCGCCGCGCCAGCCAGCGCAACCACACCGCTACGCACCTGCTGCATGCTGCGCTGCGCCAGGTGCTGGGCACGCACGTGACGCAGCAGGGTTCGCTTGTTTCGCCCGACCGCCTCCGTTTCGATTTCACCCATATCGACGCCACCCGGCCGGAGGAGCTCGCCGCCGTCCAGCTTCTCGTCAACGAGAAGATCCGCGAGAACCTCGAAGTTCACTGGCAGGAGCAGCCGTACGACGAAGCGATCGCGAGTGGCGCGTTGGCCCTCTTCGGTGACAAGTACCACGCGACCGTGCGGGTTGTCGGCATCTGCGAGCCGCTGGAGGATCGTGGCCACGAGGCGCATTGTTTCAGCAAGGAGCTTTGCGGCGGCACGCATTGCCATCGCACCGGAGACGTCGGTGCCTTCGTGATCGCGTCGGAGACCAGCGTGGGCGCCGGACTCCGCCGCATCGAGGCCCTCACCGGCGGCCTCGCCGATACGTTCATCCTCGAACAGCAAGCCAAAATCTCGCGCCTCGGCCGTCGCCTGAACTCAGCGCCATCCGAACTGGAGGAACGCGTCGAGTCGCTCCAGCGCGAACTCGAGAGTGAACGCCGGCGCGCTCAACAGCTCGAACGCCAGGCCGGACGCGCCGAGGCCGACGCCCTCGTCGGGCGCGCCGAGCAGATCAATGGCGCACGCGTTATCGTGGCGCGCGTGGCTTCGGACAGCGCGGAGACGATGCGCGAGATGGGCGACCTGCTTCGCGACCGACTCGGCACGTCGGTTGTCGTGCTGGCGAATGTCTTCGATAGCCGGCCGAGCTTCCTCGCGATGGTGTCCAAAGACCTGACGCCTCGCGTCCATGCGGGCAACCTGATCAAGCGGGTCGCGGCGGTCGCTGGCGGCGGCGGTGGCGGGCGTCCCGACATGGCGCAGGCCGGCGGAAAGGACGCCGCTCAGCTCGATGCCGCCCTGGAACTCGCGCGTCGCCTCGCCCGCGAGCAACTGGAGGCTGCTCCTTGATCTCACCGCCGGTCGCGCACGCAAGCGCCGACGATGTTCTTGCGGACCGTCGGTGCCGGGTACGATGTGCCTGATCCGGGCTATCACCCGTCGCTTCCCCGCATGCTCGCCGTTGACTTCGGCGAGCGACGCATTGGCATCGCCGTGAGTGAAGGCCGCGTCGCCGTGCCATTGACGATCGTCGAGCACGAGAACCGCGCCGGAGATGTCGAACGGGTCGCGGCGATCGTTCGCGACCAGGGCGTGTCACTCGTGGTCCTCGGCTTACCGCTGCTCTTCTCCGGCGAAGAGGGCACGCAGGCAAGGCGCACCCGCCGATTCGGCAGCGCGCTCTCGCGGCTGATCCAGATCCCGGTGGCGTACCAGGATGAGCGACTCTCATCCGTGGACGCGGAACAGGCCGCGAGTGAGCACCGGCCGGGGCGGCGCCACGCGCGGCGCCACATTGATGACCGCGCCGCCGCGATGATCCTCCAGGCGTACATCGACGCCGGACCGGTGACATCATGACGCTGGCGCGCGTCGTCGGCCTCGCGATCGGTGCGCTGTCGATCGCGCTTGTGTGCGGGCTCGCCTGGTTCATTTCGGAGACGCCCGGCTCCGTGTACGGCGAGGAACCCCAGGAGCCCATAGCGCCGTTCGCCGGCACTTCCCAACCCGCCACTGTGACCGTGGAACAAGGGCAGAGCGCCCGGACGATCGGCGCAGCGCTCGAGCGAGCGGGCGTCGTCCGCAGCAGTGAGCTGTTCCAGGTGCTCGTCGGGATCACCGGCGTGCAGAACGCACTCGAGGCCGGCGAATATGAGTTCGATCCGGGCCTGCCGGCGATCGAGGTGGTGCGCCGGATCGCGAATGGCCAGACCGCCTCACGCGACGTCCTGATCAAGGAAGGACTGCGCGCCGAGGAAGTAGCTGACGTGCTGGAGAAAGCCGGCATCGTCACGAAACAGAGTTTTCTCAATGCGCTCGTGACGACGCGGCACGATCAGCCCTTTCTGCTGCAAACGACGAGCAGTTCCCTGGACGGATTCCTCTTCCCCGCCCGATACCAGTTCTCTCGCACCGTCACCCCTGACGCCGTCGTCGACCGAATGCTCCAGGCCTTTCAGGACAACGTTGCGGACGCGGTGCAACTCGAAGGCCAGGCGCTGAGCCTCGACGAGGTCGTCACGCTCGCTTCGATCGTCGAGCGGGAGGCAGCGATTCCGGAGGAGCGGCCGCGGATCGCCGGCGTGTTCCTCAACCGGCTCCGCCTCGGTATTCCCCTTCAGGCCGACCCCACGGTGCAATACGCCATCGCCAGCGACGCGTCGAGCGTTGCGTCGTATGGCTACTGGAAGCGCGACTTGTCGGTCGACGACCTCAAGGTGAGCTCCCCGTACAATACCTACGCGAACGTCGGATTGCCCCCCGGGCCGATCTGCAACCCGTCGCTGGCGAGCATCCAGGCCGTGATCAGGCCTGAGCAGACGAACTTCCTGTTCTTCGTGGCCAAGGGGGATGGCACGCACGTGTTCGCGGAAACACTCGACGAGCATCTTCAGAACATCGCGAAGTACCGTGGACAGTAGGAGCGAGATGTGACGAAGCGTGCGGGAGTCATCGGCCATCCTGTCGGCCACTCCCTGAGCCCTGTGATCTTCGAGGCGGCGTTCAAAGCCGCCGGGGTCGACGCCACCTACGAAGCGTGGGACACCGCGTCCGACGTCCTCGAGGGGCGCGTCAACGCGCTGCGGGCCGGCGACTTTCTCGGTGCCAACGTCACCATTCCCCACAAGACGACCGTCCTCCCGCTTCTGGACGACCTGAGCGACGTCGCGCGGACGATCGGCGCGGTCAACACGATCGTCCACGAAGGCGGCCGGCTGACAGGCCATAACACCGACGTTGCCGGATTCGCCTCCTCGCTGCGCGAGGACGCGCGGTTCGATGCGAAGGGCAAGCGCACGATGCTGATCGGCTGCGGCGGCGCCGCGCGTGCCGTCGCGCTCGCGCTGAGCCAGTCCCGTGCCAGCACGATCTTTGTCATGGGCCGCACACCCGCCCGGATCGATGCGATGGTCGTGAGCCTCAAGCACGTGACGCCGCCCGGGACGACGTTGAGCTGGGCGTACCTGGGTGACGGCTCCTACCTTCGCGCGCTCGCCGAGGCGGACCTGGTCGTGAACTGCACCCCTGTTGGCACTGCCGGCTCTGAGACCGCGGGACAGTCCCCGATTCCCGCCGAGCTCATCCAGGATCGGACGACCGTCGTTGATCTCGTCTACAACCCCCGGGAGACGCCTCTGCTCCGCGCCGCGCGCGGCCGCGGGGCAAACGCCGTCTCAGGCCTGGGGATGCTCGTCTACCAGGCAGCGGAATCGTTCCGTCTGTGGACCGGCAAGCAAGCCGACACCCGCGCT
>Ga0334722_10001289_pt1 | contig 32123 bp, 38 predicted proteins | sample C3_bottom_MG_FD_207210 | JGI IMG/M metagenome (GOLD analysis project Ga0334722, IMG submission 207210) | Sediment microbial communities from Yellowstone Lake, YNP, Wyoming, USA - C3_bottom | ecosystem: Environmental > Aquatic > Freshwater > Lake > Sediment | place: USA: Wyoming | collected... | reverse complement strand
TCCTCGCTGAACACGCCGACGACCTGGCGCCGCACGCCGGCGGGATTGCTGATCGGGCCGAGGATGTTGAAGATCGTCCGGATGGCGATCTCCCGCCGCGGGCCGATGGCGTATTTCATCGCGGCGTGGAAACGGGGGGCGAACATGAAGGTGATCCCCGCCTCGTCGAGGGCGCGCTGCACCCTCGACGGGTCCGCGTTGAGATCCATTCCGAGCGCTTCCAGCACGTCCGCGCTTCCGGACCGGCTGGTAACGGACCGGTTTCCGTGCTTGGCCACGGCGATCCCGGCCCCCGCGGCGACGAACGCCACGGTCGTGGAAATGTTGAATGTGCCGGCGCGGTCTCCTCCCGTCCCGCACGTGTCGAGGACCTCTTTCCCCGCCGGAGGGACGATGCGGATCGCCTTCTGCCGCATCACTTCGGCGGCGGCCGCGATCTCCGTGATCGTCTCCCCCTTCATGGAGAGACAGGAGAGGAACGAGGCGATCTGGGCGGGGGAAGCCTCCCCCCCCATGATCATCCGCATCGCGTCCCGCATCCCGTCGGCCGACAGGTTCTTTCGCCCCGACACGGCGGCGATCGCCTCCCGGATGTTCCCGAACTCCCGCAGGACCGGTTGGGACGGGTCGATGAGGGAAAGGAAATTTTCGAGGAGCCGCATTCCCGACTGGGTCAGGATCGATTCCGGGTGGAACTGCACGCCGAAGACCGGTTTTTCGAGGTGGCGCACCCCCATCACCTCGCCGTCCTCGGCCTCGGCGCAAACCTCCAGTTCCTTCGGTAGGGTCCCGCGCTCCACGGCGAGGGAATGGTACCGAGTGGCGGTCATCGGGTTCTCGATCATCGAGAAGATCCCCTTGCCGTTGTGCCGGACGCGGGAGGTCTTCCCGTGCATGAGCGCCTGGGCGTGGACGATCCGTCCCCCGAACGCCTGCCCGATGCACTGGTGCCCAAGGCAGACCCCGAGAATGGGGATCCGGTCCTCGAACGCCCGGATCGCTTCGAGAGAGATCCCGGCCTCGTCCGGGCCGCCCGGCCCCGGCGAGATCACCAGGCCGGCGGGGTTCCGGAGCGCCAGTTCCTCCACCGTGATCGCGTCGTTGCGGAACACCGCCACCTCGGCGCCGAGTTCGCTGATATATTGCACGAGGTTCCAGGTGAACGAATCGTAATTATCGATGACGGCGATCATGGCGCCTCCAGCGCTTCCGGTGACACGCCGACGGCGCGGAAGAGGATCCTCGCCTTGTTCAGGATCTCATCCCACTCCCGCGCCGGGTCCGAATCCGCGACGATCCCCGCCCCGGCCTGGATCATCGCCTCTCCCCCCGACATCACGATGGTCCGGATGGCGATGCAGAAGTCCATGCTTCCCTGCAGGTCGAAATACCCCACCGCCCCCGCGTAGATCCCGCGGCGGAACGGTTCGAGCTCGGAGATGATCTGCATCGCCCGGACCTTCGGGGCTCCCGAGACCGTCCCCGCGGGAAACGCCGCGCGGAGCACGTCGAACGCAGTGAGACCCTCGCGAAGCTTCCCGATGACGTTCGACACGATGTGCATGACGTGCGAGTACCGCTCGATCCCCATCAGTTCGTCGGTTTTCACGGATCCCCACGCGGCGACCCGGCCCACGTCGTTGCGGCCAAGGTCCACCAACATCACGTGCTCCGCGAGCTCTTTCGGATCCGACAACAGCTCCGCCTCCAGGCGGCGGTCCTCCTGGGGGGTGGCGCCCCGGGGGCGCGTCCCCGCGATCGGCCGGAGCTGGATCTCGTCCCCCTCGAGCCGAACGAGGATCTCCGGCGAGGAACCGACGATCGACAGGTCCCCCATTCTCAGCAGGTACATGTAGGGGGAGGGATTGAGGGCGCGCAGGACGCGGTACACCTCGGCGGGAGTCCGTCCCGTGCGGACGGTCGCCCGGTTGGAGAGAACCGCCTGGATGATGTCGCCGTTCCGGATGTGCTCCTTCGCCTTGCGCACCGCGTCGAGGAACGACTCGCGGGACATCTCGAACGCGGGGGCCTCCCCGCCGTCGTCCCCGTCCGGGACTTCGGATCCTGCCAGAGGAACGCGGAGAAATCCCCGAACTTCCTCGATGGCCTCGAGCGCCCGCGCGTAGGCGGCGCACGGGTCCTCCCCCGCGTGAACCGATCCGTGCGCGACGATGAGAATCGTGTGACGGACGTTGTCGAAGATCAGGAGGCGGGAGGGAAAGAGGAACATCGCGTCGGGGGCGTCGGTCAACGGCCTGTCCCCTCCAACCTTTTCGAGGTACCGGACGTAATCGTATCCGATGTACCCTACCGCCCCCCCCGAAAGCCTCGGGAGTCCCGGCGCCGGACGGTACCGGATCTCCTTCAGGATCCCCGCGAGTGCGTCAAGCGGATCCACGGTGAAGGGAACAGTTCGCGTCTCCTCCCCCTGCCGTACCGTGATCCCCTTCGCGTCGGCACGGAACCGGAGATGCGGGTCGAAGCCGATGAAGGAGTACCGGGCCCACTTCTCCCCCCCCTCTACGCTCTCCAGCAGGAAGTGATCGGTCGGAAACCTGGCCGAAATCTTCAGGTAGGCGGAGACCGGGGTCTCGAGGTCGGCGTAAAACTCCATGAAGACGGGGACCAGCGTCCCTTCCTCCGCCTGCAGGAGAAACTGTTTCTTGTCGGGGACGATCACGATGTCACCTCATCCCTTCAGCAGGATAACGTCGATCTTCATTCCGGCCCGTATCGCTTTCATCGCCTTCATCGCCTCCTCGCGGGTTCCGAACGGCCCCACGCGGACGCGGTACACCTCACCGTTCTTTCGGGTCGTCGCGTGGAACACCTTCGCGTTGTATCCGCCCCGGTCGAGGCGTTTCTGCAACGCGTCGGCGGTTTCACGGGTCTTCATCGCCCCCGCCTGCAGCATGAACTTCGCTTCCCCGGAAGGGGCGGTAAGCGGCGCCTTCTCTTTTTTCCTCCCCAACGGTTCCGGGGAGGGATCCTTCCGGGAGAGCGCCTCGGGGAAGGTGGCCTCGGACTCGGTCTTCTTCAGATCGTCTCCGGCCGTCGGGGGTGTCGCCGCGGGAGGGGCTACCGCCGGGATCTTCACCGCTTCCTCCGAAAACGCCGACATGTCCTTCCGGATCTCCGCGGCGGCGGAGATCCGCGCTCCGTTCTCTCCCGCGAGCCCCCTGGGTGCGATTTTCCCCGCCGACTCCCTCGCCGCGCCCTTCTCGACGTATCGCCCCAGCTGGAAACCGAGAAAAAAGGCGACCGCGATCACGACGAGGGTCCCCGCGACGAAGAAGCCGAAGGCATGCCGATCGGGATCACCGCGTCGAAACCCGAGTTTGTGGCGCAGCGATCTCACATCCGGTCCGGCGCCGTCACGCCGATCATCGAAAGCCCGGATGCGACCACCGTCTTCACGCCAAGGGCGAGCGCAAGCCGGGCCTGCGTACGCTCGGGAGACTCCCCGAGGAACCGGTGCTGGTGGTAGAAGGCGTGAAAGAGATCGGAAACCTCGATGAGATAAAAGGGAATCCGGTGGGGCTCAAGCGTCTTCGCGCACTCCGAGACAACGTCGGGAAACCGGGCGACCGCCTTCATCAGCCGCACCTCCTCGGGGAAGGTGAGGATGGACAGGGGCGGGTGTTCGCCGAGCGTCTCCCCCCGCGCTTCCGCCTCGCGGAAAACGGAGCAGATCCGGGCGTGCACGTACTGGACGTAATACACCGGGTTGGTCCGCGACTGGGTCTTCGCAAGGGTCAGGTCGAAGTCCAGGTGGGTGTGGAAACTGCGGAGCAGGTAGAAAAACCGGGCGGCGTCGACCCCCACCTCGTCGAGGACCTCGCGCAGCGTCGTGAATTCCCCCGATCGGGTCGACATCTGGACCGCCTTCCCTTCCCGGATCAGGGTCACGAACTGGACGAGAAGCACCTCCAGGCGGTTCTCGTTTTCTCCGAGCCCCCGCAGCGACGCGCGAAGCCTCGCCACGTACCCGTGATGGTCGGCTCCCCAGATGTCGATCAACCGGGAGAACCCTTCCCGCAACTTGTGCCGATGATACGCGACGTCGGCCGCGAAATAGGTGGTTCGCCCGTCCGCGCGAACCAGGACGCGGTCCTTTTCGTCTCCCAGCGCCTGGCTGCGGAAGTAGGTCGCCCCTTCGGCTTCGTAGAGCTGTCCGCGTTCCCGGAGATCCGCGAGGGCGGCGGCTACCAGGCCGCGGTCATGAAGCTCCCGTTCCGCGAACCACCGATCGTACGTCACCCGGAACGACGCGAGGTCGTCGCGGATCCCGCGCAGGATGCGATCTCCCGCCTCCTTCCTGAAGACGGGAAGCGCCTCCTCCTCCGTCGAATCGGCGTACCGGTCCCCAACCTCCTCGCGGACGTCCCGCGCGAGCTCGATCATGTACTCCCCGCGATACCCGTCCTCGGGGAGCTCGGCGCTGCGTCCGCACAGGACACGGTACCTGGCGAAGAGCGAGCGCCCGAGGTTGTCCATCTGGTTGCCGACGTCGTTGATGTAATACTCGCGGACGACCTTGTGTCCGGTGAACTCGAGGATCCGGGCGAGGGCGTCCCCGACGGCGGCGCCGCGGCCGTGACCGACGTGGAGAGGCCCGGTAGGGTTGGCCGACACGAACTCGATGTGGACGGTCTTTCCCTCCCCGACCTTCGAGGCGCCGAACCGCGGCCCTTTCTCCAAGGCGACCGTCAGGACTTCCCTCCAGAACTCCTCGGAGAGAACGATGTTGATGAACCCCGGACCGGCGATCGAAAGGGACGCGAAACGCCCCCGCCGGTCTTCCTCGCGGAGGGCCGACACGATTTCCTCCGCCACCGCCCGCGGTTTTCTCCCGAGGCGCCCGGCGAGCTGCATCGCCGCGTTGGTTGAGAAATCCCCGTGCGATTCTTGCCGGGGGATTTCGAGGGAGACGGAAACCTCCGCGTCCTCTCCCCATTCCGCTACCTTTTTCCGAACAGCGGAGAAGACCAGGGATTCGACGATCCGACGTGCGTCCAAACAGCGCCTCGAAGGGAAAATGATTGTAAAGCCTGCAGTTTAGCCCCCTCGACGGGGGGGTGTCAACGCACCACAGGCTACACCCATCTTTGACACGCACCGCGTCGGTGTTTCAGCCCGGGTACACCGTCACCCGGTCGCGGCCGCGCTGCTTGGAGAGATAGAGCGCTTCGTCGGCGTGTTTCAGGAGCTCCTCGACGCCTTTGCCGTGGTGGGGGGCGCACGCGACGCCGAAGGAAGCCGTGACGGAGATCTCCCTTCCCGCGTGGTCGAAACGGATCTGTCGGATCATCCGGCGAAACCTCTCGGCGCCCTCCCGGGCCCGCTCGGTGTCCGCCATGTGGAGGTACAGCACGAACTCCTCCCCTCCATATCTCCCCGCCGTGTCGCCCTTGCGGACTCCCTTGCCGAGGACCGATCCCACTCCCCGGAGCACCTCGTCGCCGAACGGGTGTCCGTAGGCGTCGTTGATTCCCTTGAAGTGGTCGATATCCAGCATCACGACGCCACACGGGTGTCGGCCGTCGAGCCGCGCGAGATCCACCGCCAGCCGTTCGAGGAACGCCTTCCGGTTCGACAACCCGGTCAACCCGTCCGTGGTCGCCTTTTTCGTGAGCGACTCGAGCCGTTCGACGTGGGAAAGTCCGAGCTGCATGACCCTTGTGATGTCGCGCGCGATCTCCGCATGCCGTTTCCGGAACCGCTTCTCCTGGGGGTGCGCACAGACCAGGGCGCCCCGAAATCCCACCCTCCCCTCTACCGGCAGGACCAGGAACGACCGCTCCCCTTCCCTCTCCCACGATTCGGGAAGGACACCCTGGCTTCGAGGGGGAGCGGCGGTGCCCGGAAAGATGCGCTGCGTCCCGGTGCGGATCACCCACCCGACGTAACTTTCTCCGAGGGGATCGTACCCCGGCTGCCCCGGCCCGTTCCCGTCCGGCGACAGCGCCCAGGCGACGCGGCCATTCCCCGCTTCCTCTCCCGATTCGACCAGCAGGACCCTGTCCGCGTCGACCTGCCGGCGGACCTGTTCCGCGGTCTCCGCGTAGACCATCTCCCGCCTGGAACGCACGCTCCCGGCCGGCTCCGTATCTTCCACCGACCCCACCTCGGCCATCTTCCGGACCATCTTCTGATACCACTCCCCGCGGAGATAGTACCGATCCCCCTGGTGCAGGTCCCGCATCCGTTCGATATCTCGGCCCACGAAATGCCCCGCCAGCTCCATCGCCGGGATCACGGGGTCCCTCCAAGGGCCCTCCTCGTCGCGTACCGCGAGAAGGACGCCCTCCACCACCCCTTCCCTGAAAACCGGGACGGAAGCGACTCCGGTGGGGGCGCTCCCCGGCCCGCTTTTCCACGGAGCGTACCGCATCGCGCCCGGCCCTGCCTCGAGAAACGATTTCCTGAAAACGGTCGCCTCCCGAACGGGGACATACGTGTCGGGAAGGGAGATCTCCCGTGCTGCCGGCGAGCCCCGGCTCAGCAGGAACCCCTCGTGGAGTACGGATCCGGGCGATCCGGAGCGGGCGACGTAGACGACATGGGAAGCGCCGGTCAGGCCCAACAGTCGATCCAGCGCCTGCCGGATCCCATCCTTCAACTCCTCTTCCCTCCGGAGCAGGCTGGATTCCTCGGTCATTTCCCCGCTTGCGGGAATACCGTCGTTTCCCGATTCCTCCCACGGCAGAACCAGCGACCGGCTACGGGCGATCGCCTCTTGTACACCGTTCTCCCTCTGGCCGCCCTTCCGATACTTTCCGCGGACGGCGATGCCCGCCGCTCCCGCGAGCAGGGCCATCGCGGAGGTGTAATAAATCTCATTCTCGATCGGTCCCGGCACCGCGGCCAGCCAGGCGTCGGCGTACAGGATCGCCGGAATGGAGGACACCGGGGGGAACTTCAGGGCGAGTCCGAAAAACAGGGCCGCCGGGACGACGCCGGTCCGGGCGACGGGAGGAAGGAAGGCGTGGATCTCCATCGCAGCAGTGCATCCCCACGCGAGAAGGGGGAGCAGGTCGGGGACACGGTCGTCGCGATTCCGCGCGAGAAGATACGCGACGAAGAAGTACGCGGCCGCGAGCGGTCCGACCCCGACGGAAAGGAGGAAAGGAGTCCCTCCGGGGATCCGCTCCCGGAGGAGGTAGAGGACAAGGAGGTACGCCGGCGCGGACAGCCCCGCGACGTACCGGAAGCGCTTCAATGCATCACTGCGGCCGGGCACTAAGGATGGGGCGCGGCGGGCTTGGGGGGGGCTTGCGGACGGGTGTCCTGCCGCCGGGGGACGACGATGACGTTCTCCCCTTCCTTGATCAGGCCGAGCCGGCGGGCCTCCTGTTCGATGACCGCCGGGTTGCCGCGAAGATCCTCGACCGTGCGCTTGAGCAGCGCGTTCTCCTGTCGAAGTTTCTCGACCTCGCCGCGAAGCTGGCGCTCCGTCTTCTGGAGCCTCCAGCTGTCGACGACCCCCATGTCGCGGAACAGCGAGATGAACACCGCCGCGATCACCAGGGCCGCCGCGATGAACAGCGGCAGACGGCGCTTTTTCCGGTTCGGATCCCTCAAGGGGATCGTCATGTCGGTCAATTCCCTGTTTCGTCCCATGGTCCGGGGATTATCATATCGGAAAATACCCGGCGGTTTTTCCGGAAATCGGAGATCATCGGACTATTTCGGGAATCTTGTGGAAATTGCGGACCTTGTCCGCGTTCGCTCCGCTGTGGCAGGAGGCGCACATGTCGGAGAGGAAAACGTATCCAGGGTCCCGCAGGTATCCGTTGGCTCCCGGCCGGCCGTCCCGTGTTCCGCCCGCGTGCGGGTCGTGGCACGTCAGGCACCCCATGGATCCGGAGAGGGACCGTTTCCCGGAGGGATCGAAGAGGGGGAACATCGGGCGTTCCCCTTCCTTGAACCGACCGAGCATCGTGACCGGGGTCTCGAGGGTCACGGTCGCCCCGTAGTTCGTCGGGATCTCCTGCGTGAGCGTCGGATGCTTCAGTCTCCCGGGGACCGGCCCTTCTCTCTCCTCCCGGTGGCACCGCAGGCAAGGCAGGTCGGGACGGAAAATATCCTCCCCGAGCTTTGGGCGGACGTCGGCCACGGGGGGATCCCGGTGGACGGGATGGCAGCTCCCGCAGGCGCCCTCCCCCCGCGACGCGTGAGGAGTCTCCCGGATCTTCCGGGTGGCGGGATGGCATCCGTAGCACGGTTCTTCCCTTCCTTCCCCTTTCGTGCTGTTTCCGTGAACCTTGTGGCAGGAACCGCATCCCCCTCCCGCCTTCCGGTGGCGATCGAACAGCGCCCCTCCTCCGACGGGATGGCACTTCCCGCACGACGATTCGCGCGCTTGGTCCGAGTGGGGAGGGTGGCAGGAGATGCAATCCGCCGTTCCGTGCTTCCCCATCTTTCCGGGGTGGCATTCCGAGCAGATCTCCTCATTCCGGAAGTCGCCGGATCCCCCCACATCGGGCCGTCGCAGGAGTTTCCCGACACCCCGGCCCACAGGCATGATGCCGCTTCCGTGGACGTCGTGGCACGTCGAGCAGGAGATTACCCCGGTACGGGACGTTTCTCCGTCGGGGCCGAACTTCGGGAACCGGTCCGGCAGCGGTCGGGACGCCATGACGTTCGTCGGATGTCCTCCGGGGGACATCCGCGATCCCAGTCCCTTCCCTTCCCCCGCGAGGTGGCAGGCCCGGCACGATTCTTCCCCTCGTTCGCCCGTACCCCTCGCCGGTCCCCACATCCAGGGGGACTCTCCGCCGTGGGGCCGGTGGCACGGCTCGCATACGCTGTTTCCGGCGATCCCCCGCAGATCGTGCGGGGTGCGAACGACCGTGTCCTGGTTCCTGTGGCAGGTTGTGCAGAGGGATCCGTTCGGCCGGTACGGCTTGCGCACCCGTTTCGCCCCTTCCCCTTCGCCGTGGGGATCGTGGCACGTCGGACAGGTCACGGCGCCGAACGGAGATTTCCGGCCGCGCGGGTCGAACCCCGGCAGGTCGCCGGCCCTTCCGGTTTCGCGATTCCCGGTCCTTTCCTGGTGCTGCGACGTCCCGGGATGACACCTCCGACAGAGGGGCCTCCACGGATCGCCGCCGGAAATTTTCCTTCCGTGGATGGGGTGGCATTCGAAGCACTGGATGACGGTCCCGGGAGCGACCCCTCCATGGAATTTTCCGCGCATCCCGGGGTGGCACCAGAAACAGCTCTCCGCCTTCTCCGTCCCCGGGGAGAGCAACGGGGTCCCCTTGACCGCGGCATGCACCTTGTGGCACGTCCGGCAGACGATCTCCCCGGACGCTCCCACTACGAGGCTTTTTTCCCGGACCGCCGCCGCCAGCCGCCCCTTCGGGACCTTCTCGAAGACGGGATGCGCGAGCGCGATCCCTCCCTCTTCCCGGATCGTGTTCTGTGCCTCGTGGCATTCGAGACAGGAGTACGGTTTGGGCGACCGCAGGAGAGACGTCCCCGCAGGGGCCTCGTGCATCCGGTGGCAGCGGCTGCAGATCTCCCTCCCCTCCGCGGAAGCCACCGTCACATGCGTCCCGCTCGCCCGCCCCGCATTGATGTCCGCCGCCCAACGGGACGCGTGGCATCTCCGGCACAGCCCCTCGGCACGGATCTCCTTTCCACGGAACGCTCGTCCCCCGTCCCCCGCCTTCGCGTGGAACGTGTGGCATGTGGTGCACGTTTCTTCGCCCGGGTGGGACGCTCCGGGACCGGCGTTTTCCCTTGCGAATCGATGGCAGGAAACGCAAGCGGCGACGGACCGGGCCGCTTCCCTCCCGCTCGGATGGACCGGATGGCACTCCAGGCACCCGGGAAAAGTGATCTCGCCGTCCTTCCGGACCCCGCGGGCATCAAGAGGATGGCCCCCGGTCCGGCCCGGATCGATCGATGCGTGACAACGGCGGCAAAGGGCGCTCCCCACCTCTCGAAGGAGGGCTTTTCCGGATCCGCCGTGGGCCGCGTGACAATCCGGGCATCCCGCGTCCCCGATGCGCCCTGCGTGAAGAGATCCCGGTTTTACCGCATGGTCCGTATGGCATCCGGCGCAGACGGCGCTCCCCCCCTTCCGCAAGGAAACGCCCGACCCGGCGAGTACTCCCCACCCCCCTTTTGCATGAGGGGAGTGGCACACGGTGCACGTACGTCCTCCCCCTTTTCCCGCCGGCAGGGCGGGGTGCTGGGCCCCCTTCCAAAGGACCGCACGGCTGTCCAGTACGGATCCGTTGTGGCAGCTGCCGCAGATCCTCTCCTCGTCGAACGATTTATTCTCCTCGGGCGTGAGAAAGGAGGGATCGAAAAAAACGCTTTCGCGGATGTGGCAGAGAGAACAGTTCTCCTGGTCGAAGGTGGGACGGGACGCTCCGGATCCTTCGAGAAGAAGCGCCAGCAACAGCGCAACGGGGAGGATTCCCCTTTTCAACAGACGCACGATCCCATGGTCAGGGGGCGATTTCCCTCTTGAACAGGATGAACGCTCCGCGCACCTCCCCCGAGGGGAGGGTGAAGGGGACCATCCCGACCATCTCCCACCCCTCTCCGCCCGCACGGTTCATCTTTTCCATCTCCAGCCCGGTCTTTGGAAGACCCCCGAAGACGTCCGGCTGCCGGACGAAGATCTGGCCGTACTCCCACCGCTTTTCGCTCATCGCCTCTCTCCCGTCGTCTTCATTCCCGAAACAGGCCCATGCTGTTCTCCCGCTGGTCTACGACCCAGATCCCGCCCGCCGTCACGGCCAATCCGACGGGATCGCCGAATACGACGGGACGCCCCTTCAAGCGCACTGCCTTCGCGAACTCTCCACGCTCTTCGAAGAGCTGGACGAGCCCCGTATAGCTGTCTCCCACCCAGAGACGTCCTCGAAGGTCCAGGGCGATCCCCGTGGGACGGAAGAGCTTCCCCTCTCCGGCTCCAAACCGCTTCAATGTTCCCAGGTGCTTTCCGAACGCGGAGAACCATTGGACGCGGGCGTTCATCACGTCCGTGACGAACAGGCGTCCCGACGGATCGATCGCGATCCGGAAGGGGGACTGGAACTGGCCGGGCGCCTCTCCCCGCTTTCCCCACATCTCGGGGGGAGCCCCCGGTTTCCGGAAAACGACGATCCGGTGATTCCGGTTATCCACGCAATAGACCGCATCCCCGTAGACCGAAACCCCGGTCAGCCGCGCGTTCCCTCCTGCCGCGTACACTCGGCGGATCTTGCCGGAAAGGTCCAGTTCAAGAACCTGTCCGGCGGCGCCGTCGGCCAGGAAAATCGTTCCGGATGGCCCGATGGCGATCGCCGACGGATCCTTCCACGCCCCTTTCCCCGGGATCTCCCGGAGGAATTCGCCCCGTTGTGAAAAGATCGAAATCGTCCGGGCTCCGGATTCGAGGAGGAAGACAACGCCTTTCCGGTCCACGGCGACGTCGAACGGGTTCGCAAGGAGGCGGGACGCGACGCTTCGGATCCGGAGCGGTGCGCCCTCGACGTCGGCCGCCCGGATGGAGGATCGGGCCGGCAGCAGGCAGAGGACGAACAGCAGGAACGAGGCTATCGCATGTCGTCCGGGAGCCATTTCCGTCCTCCTCCCTCGATCATCCGAAGAACGATCGGCTCCTCGAACCCGTCATGAAGACCTTTCACGCCGGCCGCCGCGATCGCCCGCCGGCCCTCCATCGAGTGGCAACGCCGGCACGTCGCCGGAGAACCGTTCGCGTCATGCCGTCGCCCCTCCCGACCCGCCTCGGGAACCGGGGAGTAGGCGAGTCGGAAAGCGCGCTCCCCTGCCGTTTCCCCGGGGCCCCATCGCCGTTCCGGGTCCCGCCCGTGGCACCCGAGGCACGAGACGACCGTTTCATGCATGTTGAGAAAGGCACTCGTGGGTACCGGTTTCCGGTGCGGGGACGGCGCGTGACACTGCGGCGCGATGCAGGCGGCATCCCTTTTCATGGAAAACGGCCTCTTCCCCCCATGAAAGGAAGCCGCCCCTGCGGATCCGGCACCGATCCGCGTGAATCTCCACCCGTGGAGGGACGCGTAGAAGAGGACGGCGACGAGGAACGCGAGGACCGGAAAAAGAATCCCTGGCCGCCGCCTCACGTCGTCCCCTTTCCGATTCCTTCGAGCATCTCCCTCGCCCTCTCCACCATCGGGTTGAACGGGTCCTTCTCGATGAAGATCGTCAACTGCTCCCTTGCTTCCCCGGTTCGACCGCCGCGCAGCAGCGCCACGGCAAGGTTGAATCGCGCCTGGGAGTAGCCTGGGAGGAGCCGGAGCGCTTCCGTGTAGGAGTCGCACGCCTCGCCGTACTTCCCTTCGCGCGCGAACCGGTTCCCCCGCTCCAGGAGTTCCCGCACTTCCGTGGATTCAAGGTCCTCCGCGCTCTCCGTCGCCTCCGGCGTCGGGACGAGGATCCCGCGCGCCACGAGGTCGTGCACCCACCCGCCCCTCTTCTCCGCTTCCCGGAGCGGGACGGTCCCATTGAGGATCGCCCAACGGAAGTCACCGGGAGCGTTCCACCAGCGCTGCGTCAGGTGGACAGCGAGAAGATGGACCGTTAGAGCCGCCCCGATCCCGGCATGCACCGTGCGGATCCAGTCGTATGCCGATGCTCCCGGAACGCCGAAGAACGACGGCCATCGAAGAAGGATCCCCGACGCCGCGGCGAGGAACGACCAGGCGAGGATCGCCAGGTAATCTCCCTTCTCGGCGGGGGAATATTTCCCGTCGTCCGTGCGGCTCCCCTTCCTCCGGCGGAGTACGGACCACTCCCGCCCCCACGGGAGGAACGCCACGTTTTCCGCCGGCAGATCGAAGCGGATCCCGATCGCCGCCAGCATGATCGCGTGGTACCCGAGGAGAAACAGACCCGCGATTCCCGCCGCCGCATGGAGGGGTCGGGATCCCCCGACTCCCGCACCCGCCGCAAGGGAGGAGCCGGCGAGGACGATCCAAAGCGCCCCGGCGATCCAATGCTGGCAGAGTTGATGGGGGGTGAATCTGCGGACCCTCTCGGGCGGGCTGATCCAGTTCATGAGCGGTCCCCTCCGCGGCCCGGCGGCGGAGAGAGGATCCAGCCGGCCGCCCACCCCGCGAACACGAGCAGGAAGAAGAGCAGCGCGCGGGCAAGCTCGCGACCATTGCCGTCTTGCCCCCGATGCTCCACGAGGGCGCGCAGGACCGGGGAGACGCGTGCGTGACAACCGGGCGCCGCGCAGGAAGCGACCCCCGTTGTCGCTGCGGCGGTACCCTCCGGATGCGCCGGATGGCAATCCACGCAAAACCGCGCCGTATTCGCAAACGCTCCATGGGGCCCGGCGGCGGCGACATCGTACTCTTTCCGATGACACACCGCGCACCGCAGCTCCTTTGCCGATCGATCCCCCTTGCGGTCCGCTGCCGTATGGCAGAGCCGGCACGGGGATCTCCCCGGAAAGACACGCCGGTGGCTCTCCGTGAACCCGGCGAACGCGGCCATCCGATGGGATGCGATTACCCCGCCGCTCCCCCCGTGGCACTCCCCGATGCACTGCGCGGCCCCCGGCGGAACGGGGTGGGGAGCGTTTCGTGCGTCGGGATGGCAATCGGAGCAATAGAGCTCCTTGTGGAGCCAGTCGGGGGAATCGTGGACTTTGAGAATTTTTTCCGCTCCATCGGCCACCACCCGCAGTTCGAGGCGGTGGCAAAGGAGGCACCCCTCCTGATCGGAGGCACGGGCGGCACCCGCAGCAAGGATCCCGATGAGGATCACGGGGATCCATGGAAGAAGCACTCGCAGGAGGCCGCCTCTATTCGACATAGAACCGCACATCGACGTTGATTTCGGCCTCCTTCCGGTCGAAGGACCACTTGTCGATCTCCTGGTTCACCTGCTCCACGAAGATTCTCTCCAGCGGCCCGTTCGTCTCCGGCCGCAGGACCTCTCTCCGCACGACCTTGCCGGTCGAATCGATACGGATCTGGACATATACATTCCACCATCCCGACGTGAATTGTTGCTTCTTGATCTTCCGATCGGGGTAGGGGACCTGGGTGTGTCGCATCTCGATTCCAGTCGGTGGGTAGCTGGTGACCACCATCTTGACCCTCGGATCCAGGTAACCGGTCCCTGCCCCGCCGGCTCCAAGGTTCGCTCCTGTCCCTCCTCCGGTCGTTCCCAAGCCCCCCCCGCCCGTCCCTGATCCGCCCGCCCTTCCCGTTCCCCTCCAACCTTGCCGCTGCTTGCTGGCGCTCTCCCTTGCCCACCCCTGGACACCCTCCGATTTCAGCCGGGCGAGATAGGATCCGAACTCGGTTTCTACGGGAGGACCGCTTCCCCCCTGGAAGCTACGCTCCGATGTACCGCCTTCCCCTTTCCGTCCTCCCTCTTCCGTGCCGGGCGCCCCCGTGGTTTCCTTTCCCGGTCCCGGGGTTCCCCCTCCCATGGAGGAGTACGTCTTCTCCGCCGTTTCCGGCGGAGGGCTTGCCTGCGGCGGAACGTGCTTCGGCGAATGCTCCAGGGCGGGCGGAGCGCCCGGTGCACGCATCCCGGGTTCCCCCAGGACGCGGAGGCGAACGCCCCTCGTCTGACCGCCTTCCGGCCTGCTGCCCATCCCGGGGATCAGGAAGAGCAGGGCGTGCACCAAGCCGGCCAGCCCGATGTAAAGGAGCGGCTGGAGCACACGTCTTACGCCACGGGAGGCCACGCCGTTTCTACTCCGCTCCCCTTTCCACAACGGGGAGGGAAAGGTCGCCGATCCCCACGGCAAGGAGACGGTCCATCACGTCGGCGATCGCCTGGAACCGGGTTTCCTTGTCGCTCTTCAGGATCACGTTCTGTCCGGCGAGTTTCTGGTGCGACTTGACGGTCTCCCCCACCTTGTCGAGAGGGATTTCCTTACCGTCCACGTACACTTTCCCGTCGCGGTTGATGAGAACGCTGACTCCCTTGTTCGAGATGCTCCCCGCCGACCGGCTTTCGGGGAGCTTCACGCCCAGCCCCCGGTCGAAGCTCAAGACCGTGGACATCATGAAGAAGACGATCAACAGGAAGAGCACGTCCACAAGGTTGGTGATCGGGATCCCTTCCTCGTCGGCCTGCAGCCTTCGCTTAAATTTCAAGGTAATCGCCTCCCACCGTGTCGAATCGCTGAGTACGCTCCGCGATCGTCTCCTCCAGTTCGCCGAGGCCGTCCAGGAACTGGATGGAGCTCTTCTGCATGTCGAGGATGAATTTGCTCACCCGGTTCATGAAATAGAAGGCGAGGAAGTACGCCGGGATGGCCACCACGAGCCCGCCGGCCGTGGCGATCAGGGCCTCCCCGATCCCGGCGGCGACCAGTCTCGGGTTCTCCCCACCGGCGGCGCCGATCGCCTGGAAGGACCGGATCATGCCGGTCACCGTGCCGAAGAGGCCGATGAGAGGGGCGATCTTCGAGATCGTCTGGATGATCAGGATTCCGCGCTCCAACTGGGAAACCTCGATCGCACCGGCGTCCTCGATCGACCGGATGACGTCCTCGCGGCCGCGTTTCTGGTTTTTCAGCCCCGCCTTGATGATCCGCGAGATCGGGCCGGAGGTGGAATCGCAGAAGCGGTACGCCTCCTCCAGGGCGTTCCTGGTCAGGAAGCCGTTGATCGCTTCCATGAACTTCCCCGTATCGATCTGGGCCTTTCGCAGATACACCATACGCTCGATGGCGATCGCCAGCGTGGCGACGGACAGCGCCAACAGGGGGTACATCGCGAAACCCCCTTTCACGAACAGATCGATCATCGCGTCCTCCGGTTTCGTCTTATCGTCAAATACGCCCGTGGCACGGAGCGCAGACTTCGCGGAAGTCCGGCACGCGCCACTTCGACCCTGCGCCGACGCCGGCCTCCCCCTTTAGAACTCCTTTCGCGTGGGGGTTGTGGCAGGTGGAACACGTGATTTTTCCTTCTCCGGACAGCGGAAGAAGAACCTGTTGCCTCCCCTCGTACTCGGCTTTTCGCGCCGCTTTTTCCCCCTTCAGGGGAATCAGGTGGTCGACTCCGGGGTGGGGCCGGACCTGGTGGCAGCCGGAGCACAGGGCGGCGTCGGGGCCGGTCATCTCGAAGTTCGCCGGGGTCTTCTTTCCGGGATCGGGGTCGTTCCGGTGGCAGAATCGGCACGACTCCGTCCGGATCCTCCCGAACCCATCGACCTGGCGATGGGGGTTGTTATACACCTCCTTGTCCTCGAGGTGGCAACGGTAACAGAACTTGTCCACGTCCGAGTAGGGCCCGCCCCGAAGGAAATTCGGATTCGCGGGATCGGACTTGCCGTGGGACACCTCGTCGTGGCAGGTCACGCAGATGAGTTTCCCCTGGTTCAGCGGGTACCCGAGGTAATCCATTCTCCACGTCCCCTCGGAGGAGGTGACGTCGACGACGTGCGGGGCCTTCTTCACCCCCGGCCGCGTGTGGCACCCGTTGCACAGCTTGATGTTGTCGCGTCCGGCGACGAAACGGACCTCCTCGCCTTCCCGGATCCGGCCGGTGTGGCAGGCGAAGCAGAGCATCCGGCTCCCGTGAGGATCGGGAACACGCCCTTCCCAGATCGTCTCCGCATAGGTCTGCCGCATGGAATGGGTCGAATCGTGGGTCTTGTGGCACGTCGTGCAGAGAAATTCCCCGTCCCTGCCGGGAAGCTTCTTCTCGATGATCGCCTTTTTCACCCTCGCCACCCCCGGAGCATCCGGGAGATTATGCATCCCCGTGGCGGGGTGGCAGAGCCGGCAAAGGTCCCCCACGTCCACGATGAACCTCGGGGACGCCTCCGTCGGGTTTTCGAAATGGCAGAAATTGCAGGCGAGAGCGTCGTGGGAGTTGTACCGGTTCGTTTTTCCGGTTCCGGTCGTCCCCCCGGGAGCGGTCCGCTCGCCGGGTGCCTCTCCACGGTCGATCGTCAGGATCGGAGGCTTCCCCTTGTAGATGAGAAGCCAGTAGTCGAACTTTTCCTTCGGGTGGCAGGCTACGCAGGCATCGTTCAGGATCGTGTGGGGAGGCTCGCTCGACCGGATGACTTTCGCGCCGCCGAGCCCGCGGATCACCGTTTCGGCGTCGGCTCCGCGGCTTGCGGTGGGGATCAGAAGGAGAAGAACCAGAAGAACACTTCGCATGGGGAGGATCGATTCCTGCCTTTGCCGGAAGTCTAAAAATTCACCGAAACGGTGCCCCCCGAGGCGCCGCCGGACCCCCCTCCCCCTCCGCCCGACCCCAGAACGCCGACGATTGCCGCTGTCAGGACGATCCCCCAGAACCAGGCGTTAGTATACCACGGTCTCGCCGGGTGCTCCGCCTTCGGCCAGCCGTCCGCGGCAAGGGTTTCGGCGGTCCACTTCCCGGACAGCTCCGCCGCCCTCTTCCCCTCGGGAATCGAGGTTTCTCCGAGGAGAACCGGATTCCGGCCCGAGAGTCTTCCGGCGTAGAGCCGTGCGCGCAGTCCCTCGCCGCGCGCATCCTTTTCGAGTGTCAGGATCGCCACCCGCGAGGTGCCCGCCGCCGCGGAGAGTTCCTCGACCAGCGGGCCCGCGCCTCCGTCCTTTTCCTGCGCGGCGCCGGCAAGTAGTTCGCCGAGGCGAGCCACCCGGTCTCCGGGGAGAGTGAACCGCAATATCTCCGTATCCCCTGGAAGCCATTGACCCGTCGTTTCGGCATCCCGGTACCCGGTGTGGGAGACGCGGATCCGGACCGGCGCGATATTTTTCGTTCGAACGCGGGACGGGGTGACCCCGCGACGCTCTCCGTCGACGAAGATCTCCGCGCCGGAGGGGAGCGACTCGACCAGGAGTTCCGCTTCGGGGACGGGGCGGCGCTTGATCGCTTCCCACACGGACAGCACCTGTGGAGGAAACAGGGCCGGGTCCGGCGTGAAGCCGGGACGCAACGCCCGGACACGGGAAAAAAGCGCCTCGGCGTTGGTCGGCTTCCCTTCCCAAAGATCGAGGATGCCCCTCCGGAGAAAGATCTCCGCGAGGAACGGGCGTGTCGCCTCCGTGAACCGGTACGATCGGCACTCCTTCTCGGCCTCCTCGAGAAGACGTTCCGCGGCCGCGCTCTCGACCTTGTCCATCTGTTCGGAGGCGCGGGACACCTTCCCGGCGATCCGTCGCAGGGCAGCGTCGTCGGGAACCGGGATTTCCCTGGTGGTCGAGTCCTTCCCTGAAGGGTCCAGCGGGACGGGGACCCACCGGATCCGAAGCTCCTTCGCGACGATCGCGGGGATCGGGTCGAGAACCTGGCGCGCCGAGTCCTCCGGCAGATCCGGCGCGGCGTATTTCAGCAGGAGAGCGGGTTCCGTCGACGCCCCGGCCTCCGCGGCGGCGACCGTCGGCGCCGACCGCCAGAGAAGCGTTCCGCAGAGGAGAAGCGCGACGGCGCTACGTCGGCTTGACGTAGATCTCATCCGTGATGTCCCGGTCGACTGCGACCGTCGTCTGACCGATATCGAGTACGAAGGAGGGGTTCCGCTGCAGGAGGCGAACCCGGCTTCCCGGGACGATCCCGAGGGCGGAGAGCTTCTCCAGGCGTTTCTTCGAACGCGGGGTGATGAACACGATCCGCACGGTGGCCCCGAGGGACGCATCGGTCAGGCGCATGACGAGGGGGCGGATCTCCGTCCGGATACGGTCGCAGCACTCCCCTCTCGGGATCGGGCGGCCGTGCGGGCAGGCGGGAGGGTGGCCGAGAAAGGTGCACACGCTCTCGACCACGGGCTCGGAGAGGATATGCTCGAACTGGCAGGCGCTGTTTTCCAGCTGCGTGTTGTCCAGATCGAACAGGTTCTGCAGAAGCACCTCCGCGAGGCGGTGACGCCGGATGATCCCGCGGGCGCGGTCCTCTCCGCTCTTCGTGAGGAGGATCTCTTCCCCCGAAGCGTCGACCATGCCGCCCTCGACCAACTCCTCGAGCAGGCGCTCGGGGCCCGGCTCCGCCGCGGAGCGCAGCACCTCCGAGCGGCTCGCTTTCCGCTCTTCCCGGAGCGTCCAGAGAAGCTCGAGGATCTCGTCCTGGCCGTACTCGGTCATTTCCGGCTTCCTTTCGAGAACAGGCCCTTCACGAAGTTCACCACCTTCGACTCGGGCATGGGGAAAGAGTATCCGCATCCCGGGCAACAGACAAGCGTGCATCCTTTTGACATGGGGCACCCGGAGCGGCAGGCGCGGTCCGTGGGATCGATTACCCGCTGGCACAGCGGGCATCGGATCTTCACGTTGCCCCCCCGCGGGCTCAAAATGTGATCCCCGCCCAGCGCGAAAGGAAATTCACCGTGGCGCCGACCAGCACCGCGAAGGGGAAGATGAACAGGGACATCCCGACCGCCACCTTCACCCCGTGCTCCTTGATGATCACGAGGAGGTTTGCAAGGCACGGCATGAAAAGCGTCATGGTGACCAGGCTCACCACCACCTGGAGGTGGGAGAGCGTCCCCCCCTTCGCCATGCTGTACAGTCCCGCCGCCCCGTAGTCCCGGCGCAGGAAGCCGATCAGGAACGCCTCCGTCGCCTTCGGCGGCAGGTCGAGCAGATGGACGATCACCGGTTCCGCCGCGGCCTGGATCCGCAGCAGCCAACCCAGCCGGTCCGCCGTGAAAAGAACGAGGGTGCCGACGAGGAAAAGGGGAACCGCCTCCCGCAGGTACCATTCGATCCGTGCCATCGTCTTTATGGCGAGGTTCCCCACCTGGGGCCAGCGGATGGGCGGAATCTCGAGGATGAAATCCGACGACTCCCCGGGGATCACCTTCGCCGCGAGGAAGCCGACGGCGAGGATGACGCCCGCCATCAGGCCGACCCAGGTGATCGTCGCGACCGGACCGACGTCCGACAGCATGCCGAGGATTACCCCCAGTTGCGCCGAGCATGGGACCCCCAGCGCCAGCAGCAGCGTGACGATGATCCGTTCCTTGCGTGTCTCGAGGATCCGCGTGGTCAACGTCGCCATCGTGTCGCACCCGAGCCCGAGAATCATCGGAAGCACCGCCTTGCCGTTGCAGCCGATCTTCTTGAACACGCGATCCACCATCACCGCGAGCCGGGGCAGGTACCCGGAGTCCTCCAGGATCCCGAACCCGAGGAAAAAGGTGCCGACGATCGGGAGGACGATCGCGACGGCGTACGAAAGGGCCATGGAGATCATCCCGTACGGCCCCACCAGGAAGTCCCGCAGGAACGGCGAGGGGACGAACCGGTCGAGGATCGCCGCGACGGCCGGGACGGCCCAGCCTTCGAAGAACGACTTCTGCAGGAGGTCGACAAGGTACCCCGCCCCGAACAAGCCGACGAAGCCGTAGGCGAGCGCCAGGACGCCCAGCAGGATGGGTAATCCGTAAACGGGGTCCATGGCGTACCGGCCGAACGCCTGCGCGATTTTCCTCGTGGAAGGGGCCGACGCTTCGACACCGAGCTCGATGAGCAGCCGATCGATCCAGGCCAGGCGCGCCTGGTTCACACGGAAGACGATCTCCTCCCGCGATTCCTCGATGAGGCGGTTCCGCACGTCGTTCATCTCCCGGATCCGGGCGGCGGAGACGTTCTCCGACAGCCACGGAGCGAGGGAGTCGTCGCCGCACAGCAACATGATCGCCAGCGCCCTTTTCCCGATCGGCGTTTGCGCCGGGAGCAGCCCTTTCATACGCAGGATGGCGGTTTCGATCGCGCCGCCGTAGTCTATCCGGACCGAGGAGAGGGACGGGTGTTCGAGGAGTGGGAGAAGACGGTCCGTCCCCTTTTTCCGCACCGCCACCGTGGGAACCGCCGGGACCCCGAGGCGCTCTTCGAGAGTCTCAAGCCGGGGCATCACCCCCCGCTCCCGCGCTTCGTCCGCCATGTTGACGGCGAGCACGAACGGAACCTCCATCTCGGCGAGCTGCGCGGTGATCATCAGGGAGCGGCGCATGTTCTTGGCGTCGCACACCTGCAGGACCCGCGCGCCGGGTTCCCGCATCAAAATGTCCCGTGTGACGCGCTCGTCCTCGGACATGGGAAGCAGGGAGTAAACCCCGGGGGTATCGATCACCTCGAGCGGCGTTCCCCGGTCGCGCGCCTCTCCGCGGGTGACCTCCACCGTCGTGCCGGGATAGTTCGACACGTTCACGTACCGCCCGGTGAGCGCACCGAAAACAACGCTCTTCCCGACGTTGGGGTTTCCCACCAGGATCACGGCGCCCAGCGGTTCCAGGGAGGTCCTCACCGTGTTCAACGAAACCGCTCCGGAGATTTGCTGGAAGCGCATTTCCTGCAGAACCCGTAGATCTCGAGACGATGCGCCGTCGGATGAAACCCGTGGCGACGTGTCACGAGATCCTGGAGATTCTCGATCTCCCTGTCCTCGAACTCGATGACCGTTCCGCACTGCCGGCAGACCAGGTGATCGTGGTGCGGAGACAGGTTGCTCTCATAGCGCCGGGCCCCCTCCCCGAAATCGAGCTCCTTCGCGTATCCAAGCCGCTCGAGGAGCTTCAGCGTCCGGTACACCGTGACCGCGCCGATCCCCGGAGCGCTCTCCCGGACGGAACGCGTGAGATCCTCGATCGTCACGTGGTCCCTCGCACGGAAGAAACCCTCGATCACGACCGCCCGGCTCCGGCTCCTCTTCCCTCCCGCGGCCAGGATCTCGCGGTCGATCCGTTCGAGGAGGCGTTTCAACGGGCGGGGCGCCCTCCATTTCTGATGATGAAATTCATTTTCATCATACTTCCCCGCCCCCGCGGCCGTCAAGCAAAAACGGCCCCGAAGGGCCGTTTTTCGCGTATCCGATCCGCCGTTCCGGAAAGGTCTCCTGGTGCCGGTGCGCTAGCCCTGCCCGCCCTCCGGCGTCTTCTGCGTCTGTGCACGGGATGCGCGGGGTTTCGTCTCCTTCGGCGCGGCCTGTTTCACTTTCCTCGCCGCCGGTCTCGACGTCTCCTTCGCTTCCTTTTTCTTTCCCGCGGTCTTCGCAGGCGCCTTCTTCGCGGCCGTTTTCTTCTTCCCCTTCCCGCCCGCCTTCTTCTCCTCCGCCGGCAGGTACTCGATGATCGCCATCTCGGCGCCGTCTCCGACCCGGAATCCCGTCCGGACGATCCGGGTGTATCCGCCCTGGCGTCCCGCGAAGCGGCCCGCAAGCGTAGCGAACAGCTTGTCGGTCGCCTCCTTGTCGGTCAGGAGGGAGAAGACGCGGCGGCGGGAATGGAGCGTCGCGGCTTTACCGAGGGTGATCAACCGGTCCGCGAGCGGCCGCAGTTCCTTGGCTTTCGAAACGGTGGTCTCGATCCGCTCGGCGTGAACGAGCGCGTTCATCAGGTTCCGCAGCAGCGCCTTGCGGTGCGCGGGTTTCCTTCCCAGCTTCCTGTGGTCTATTCCATGGCGCATAAGAAATCCTCGTCTCTTCGGTTGGTCAATCCTCTTTCCGCGGCGGGCTGAACTTTTCCGGGGTGAAGTCGTCGACCTTCATTCCCAGGGAGAACCCCATCCCGACCAGGACATCCTTGATCTCGTTGAGGCTCTTCTTTCCGAAGTTCTTGGTCTTGAGCATTTCCTGCTCGCTTTTCTGGACGAGCTCCCCGATATACTTGATGTCGGCGTTCTTCAGGCAGTTGTAGGCGCGAACGGAGAGCTCCAGCTCTTCCACCGGCTTGTAGAGATTCTCGTTCGCCCCCCCTTCCTCGAGCCGCGCCGGCTCGTCGGGGATCTCCGCCTCGTCGTCAAAATTGATGAAAACGGTCAACTGGTCCTTCATGATCTTCGCCGCGTAGGCGACCGCGTCCGCGGGAAGGAGGGAGCCGTCGGTCCAAACCTCGAGCGTCAGGCGGTCGTAGTCGGTCTGCTGTCCGACCCGCGCGTTGGTCACCGAGAAATTGACCTTCCGGATCGGCGAGAAGATGGCGTCGATGGGAATCGTCCCGATCGGCGCGTTCTCCTCGAGGTTCCGCTCGGCCGAGACGTATCCTTTCCCCATCCGGACGGTCATCTCCATGCGCAGCTTGGCGTTCGCGGAAAGCTCCGCGATGTGGTGGTCCCGGTTGAGGATCTCAACCATCGGGTCCGGGGAGATGTCGGAAGCCTTTACCCGGCGGGGCCCCTTCGCCTCCAGCACAAGCGTGCGCTGCTCCGGCGAGTGCATCCGGAGCCGGACCTCCTTGAGATTGAGGACGACGTCGGTGACGTCCTCGACAACCCCCGTCATCGTGGAGAACTCGTGCTGCACCCCCTCGATGCGGACCGACGTGATGGCGCCGCCCTGCAGGGAGGACAGCAGGATCCTGCGAAGGGCGTTCCCGAGGGTGGTTCCGAAGCCCCGCTCGAGGGGCTCGGCCACGAATTTTCCGTAATTGAACGTCGCCGTGTCGGTCTGGATCTCGATGCGGCGCGGCTTGATCAGCTGTTTCCAGTTTCGCTGAAACATGCGTCCCCCTTCTCCTTGCCCCAAAGAGGCTTACTTCGAGTAGAGCTCGACAATCAACTGTTCCTGGATCGGCTCCTGGATGTCCGCCCGGGACGGCAGAGTTTTGATCTTCCCCCGGAAACTGTCGCGTTCGAGCTCGAGCCAGGGCGGAATCCCCTTTCGCACGACGGCGTCGAGCGACTCGTTCACGTTCGGGATCTTCCGGCTCTTTTCGCGCAGCTCGAGGACGTCCCCCGAACGGACGAGGAAGGACGGAATATTCACCTTCTTCCCGTTCACGAGGAAGTGCCCGTGCCGGACGATCTGGCGGCTTTCCCGACGGGTCGGGGCGAATCCGAGCTTGTAGGCGACGCTGTCGAGGCGTCGCTCGAGGAGGATCAGCAGATTCTCGCCGGTCTTCCCTTTCATCCTGTCCGCCTTCTCGAAGTAGTTGCGGAACTGGCGCTCCAGCAAGCCGTAGATCCGCTTCGCCTTCTGCTTCTCGCGCAGTTGGACACCGTAGTCGCTATGCTTCGGGCGCCGCTGGCCGTGCTGGCCCGGCGGGTAGCCTCTCCTCTTGATGGCGCACTTGTCGGTGAAGCAGCGATCTCCCTTTAGGTAGAGCTCGATCCCTTCCCGACGACAGAGCCTGCAGACGGCCTCACGATACCTTGCCAAAGAAAATGTCCTCCTTGTCCCGTTGGGTTGCGGTGGTCAGACGCGACGGCGCTTCGGTGGCCGGCATCCGTTGTGCGGGATCGGCGTCACGTCCCGGATGAAGTTCACCTTCAGCCCGGAGGCCTGCAGGGACCGAAGCGCGGCCTCGCGGCCGGATCCGGGTCCCTTGATGTGAACGGTCACGGTGTTCACGCCGCTGTCCATCGCCTTTTTCGCGACTTCCTCGGCAGCCACGGTGGCCGCGAACGGGGTGCTTTTCCTGGACCCCTTGAACCCCTTTGCGCCCGCGCTGGCCCACGCAAGGGTATTCCCGTCCGGATCGGTGATCGTGATGATCGTGTTGTTGAAGGTCGCCTGGATGTGGGCCACCCCGACCGGCACGCTCCGGCGGACCTTCCTCTTGCCTTTCTTTTTCGGCGTTGCCATCGTACCTCCGCACCCGCCCCGCGGCGGGGGTTATCGCCGGCTGGTTCAGCCGTCCTTATTTCTTCGTTGCTTCCTTCTTCTTTGCGACGGCTCCCTTGCGCGGCCCCTTCCGGGTCCGTGCATTCGTGTGGGTACGCTGTCCCCGCGCCGGCAGCCCCTTGCGGTGCCGAAGGCCCCGGTATGCCCCGAGGTCCATCAGCCGCTTGATGTTCATCGATATTTCCTTGCGCAGGTCCCCCTCGACGCGATAATTGGCGTCGATCACGTCCCGGATCCGGGCTACCTGGTCCTCGCCCAGCGTGCTCGTCCTCAAATCCGGCGAGACGCGGGCCTCCTCGAGAATTTTCGCCGCGGAGGTCGGGCCGATCCCGTAGATGTACGTAAGGGCCGTCCCGATCTTCTTCGCCTTCGGAATGTCCACTCCCGCTATGCGTGCCAACCGACTCCTCCTTGGTACGATCTGTTGCGGCGTTTATCCCCGTGCGTCTATCCCTGACGCTGCTTGTGCTTCGGATTCTCGCAGATCACCCGGACGACGCCTTTCCGACGGATGACCTTGCATTTGACGCAAAACTTTCGCACCGACGGTCTGACTTTCATCTTCGTCCCCTCTTCACTTCGATCGGTAGGTGATCCGGCCCCGGGTCAGGTCGTACGGCGTCAGCTGAACGGTGACCCGGTCCCCCGGCAGGATCTTTATGAAGTGCATCCGCATCTTGCCGGAGATATGAGCGAGCACCTTCATCTTGTTGTCGAGCTCCACCCGGAACATGGCATTCGGCAACGGCTCGATCACCGTACCCTCGATCTCTATCGCCTCTTCTTTTGCCATATTCCTCTTTACATCCGCATATATCTTACAATATTTATAAAGAAACACTTAATATCCGATGTCCGTCCTCGGTGACGGCCACCGTATGCTCGAAGTGAGCCGATCGGCTCCGGTCGCGCGTCACGACCGTCCAGCCGTCCGCCAGGACCTCCACGGGCCACCCCCCGGCGTTTACCATCGGTTCGATGGCCAGGATCATTCCCGGCAGCAGTTTCGGGCCGACCCCCCTCTTGCCGAAATTCGGGATCTGCGGGTCCTCGTGCAGCGACCTGCCGATCCCGTGCCCGACGAAGTCGCGAACCACCGAGAATCCTTCCGCCTCCACGGCCTCCTGTACGGCCGCCGAAACATCGCCAAGCCGGTTCCCCGGCCTCACCTCGCTGATCCCCACCGCGAGCGACCGTTCCGTCGCGGCGAGAAGCCTGGAGGATACGCCGTCCACCGCCCCCACGGGAAAGGTCATCGCCGAATCTCCGTAGAACCCTTCCCGCACGATCCCGAAATCGATGCTCAGGATGTCGCCCTCCCGGACGACCCGGTCCCTGGACGGGATCCCGTGCACCACCTCCTCGTTGATGGAGGTGCAAAGGTGCGCCGGGTACCCCATGTATCCCTTGAAGGCGGTTTGCACACCGTTCCGGGCGATGAACCGGTCGGCGAACACCTCAAGGTCCCACGTGCTGACCCCGGGGAGAATCAACGGCCTCACTTCTTCAAAGAACCTGCCTACGACGGCGCCCGCGAGCCGCATCACCTCGATCTCCCGAGGCGACTTTACGAGAATCATTCCCTACCGGAGAATCTTCACGATCCCGGCGTAGATGGCGTCGATCTCGCCGGAAGCCATCACGGACCGGATTTTCTCCGTATTCCTGTAGTAATCGAGCAGCGGAGCGGTGGCCTTGTTGTAGTTGGCCAACCGGTTCTTGATCGTCTCTTCCTTGTCGTCGTCCCGCTGGATCAGGACCGTTCCGCACTTGTCGCACTTCCCGTCGGCCTTGGGCGGATTGAACGTCACGTGGTACATCGCCCCGCAACCGGTGCAGGTACGGCGTCCGCACAGCCGCTCCATCAGGTCGTTCTGATCGACTTCGAGCGAGAGGACGAAGCGGATCTCCTTCCCCAGTTCCTTCGTCACACGGTCGAGCGCCTCGGCCTGGGGGATCGTCCGCGGAAATCCGTCGAGAATGAAGCCGTTCGCGCAATCGGCCGCCGCGAGGCGCTCCTTGACGATGCCGATGACGACCTCGTCGGGAACCAGCCCGCCCGCGTCCATGAACGCCTTGGCCTGCTTGCCAAGCGCTGTCCCGTTCTTGACCGCGGCCCGGAGCATATCCCCCGTTGAGATCTGGGGGATGGCGAACGCCTGGGTCAGCTTCTTGGCCTGGGTGCCTTTCCCCGCGCCGGGGGGGCCCAGAAGGATGATTCCCATCATCGGCTTATTATCCCCTCCTCCCCTTCATCTGGCCTTTCTTGAGGAACCCTTCGTAATGCCGCGTGATCAGGTGCGACTCGATCTGCTGTACCGTGTCCATCGCGACCCCCACCACGATCAGGAGTCCTGTCCCGCCGAAGTAGAAGGGGACGTTGAAGCGGGCAATGAGGATGCTGGGCAGGACGCAGATGACGGACACGTAGATCGCGCCGCCCAACGTGATCCGTGTCAGGATCTTGTCGATGTATTCCGCTGTCTTCTTCCCGGGACGGATCCCGGGGACGAAGCCTCCGTACTTCTTCATGTTGTCCGCGACGTCGACCGGATTGAACGTGACCGCCGTGTAGAAGTAGCAGAAGAAGATGATGAAGGTGACGAAGAGCAGTTCGTAACCGACCCGTCCCGGCGTCAGGGCGTCGGAGATCGTCCGCGTGATCGGGTGCTTGATGAAGCTGGCGATCGTCGCGGGGAAGAGCAGGATGGAGGAGGCGAAGATCGGCGGAATGACGCCGGCCGTGTTCACCTTGAGGGGGAGGTGTGTGCTCTGCCCCCCGTAGACCTTCCGCCCGACGATCCTGCGGGCATACTGCACCGGGATCCGCCTGTGCGCCCGCTCGAAATAGATGATGATCGCGACGACGCCGACCATGAGCGCCAGCAGGAACAGCCCGGCGAAGAGGTTCATTTCCCCCGTGCGGACCAGGGTGACCGTGCGGACCAGGCCGCTCGGGAAACGCGCCACGATCCCTGCGAAGATGATGAGGGAGATCCCGTTGCCGATTCCCCGCTCCGTGATCTGCTCGCCCAGCCACATCAGGAACGCCGTTCCCGAGGTGAGTGTGATGACCGTCATGATCCGGAACGCCCACCCCGGGTGGTAGACGACGGATCCCGCCCCCGCCGAAACGCTTTCCAGCCCGACGGCGATCCCCATTCCCTGGATGACGGACAGGACGATCGTGCCGTACCGGGTGTACTGCGTGATCTTCCGTCGGCCAAGCTCCCCTTCCTTGGAGAGCTTCTCGAGCTGCGGGATGACGACCGTCAGCAGCTGAAGGATGATCGAGGAACTGATGTACGGCATGATCCCGAGAGTGAAGATGGAGAAGCGCGCGAGCGCGCCCCCGGAGAACATGTCGATCAGGCCGAAGAGGGTCCCCGCCTGGCTTTCGAACACAGCCTTGAGCGCGAGGTTGTCGATCCCCGGCGTGGGGATGTGGATCCCGATGCGGTAGACGACGAGCAGGAGCCCCGTTACGAGAATTCGCTTCTTGAGCTCGGGAACCCGCGTGATGTTCTGGAAGCCGTCGAGCACCGGTTCAGACCTCCACGGTCCCGCCGGCGGCGACGACCTTCCCGACGGCGGACTTGCTGGCCCGGTCGACCTTCACGGTGAGTTTCCGTGTGACTTCGCCGTTTCCGAGAAGTTTGACGCCCCCCGGACAGGCGCCTTTCACAAGGCCCTCCCGCCGAAGCGCCTCGGCGTCGACGATGGAACCCGCATCGAAACGGTTCAGTTCCTTCACGTTGACGATGGCCATTTCCTGCCGGAAGACGTTGACGAACCCGCGCTTCGGGAGGCGCCGCTGGAGAGGCATCTGCCCGCCTTCGTAGCCGGGCTTCGTCCCGCCGCCGCTGCGCGCCTTGAGCCCCTTGTTCCCCTTGCCGGAGGTCTTCCCGAGCCCGGAGCCTTCGCCGCGGCCGACGCGTTTGCGCGCGCTTTTCGCCCCTTTTGCGGGGCGGAGATCCGTGAGTTTCATGATGCCTCTCCCACCTCTTCCATCCGGACGAGGAACTTGACTTTTTCCACCATCCCGCGGATTTCCGGCGTGTCCAGCCGGACGACGGGACGGTTCAACCGGGTGATCCCGAGTCCGCGAACGACCTTGCGGTGATACTCGGAATTACCGCTCAAGCCCCGCACGAGGGTGATGCGCAGTTTTCCGCTCATGCCGACGCCTCTTCCTCTCTCGGGCCCCGGATCGCGGAGATCTGTGCCGCTGTCCGCAATTGGGAAAGCCCCTCGATCGTCGCCTTCACGAGGTTGTGAGGATTGTTGCTCCCCAGGGACTTCGTCAGGATGTTCGAGATCCCGCTGGACTCGATCACGGCGCGGACTCCGCCGCCCGCGATGACGCCGGTCCCCGGAGAGGCGGGCCGGATGACGACCTTCGCCGCTCCGAATTCACCCGTCACCTCGTGGGGGATCGTGCCGTCGACGAGAGGAACCACGATCAGCGACCGCTTGGCGTTCTGAACCGCCTTGCGGATCGCGTCGGGAACCTCGTTCGCCTTCCCGAGACCCGTCCCGACGTGCCCGTTGGCGTCGCCGACGACGACCACCGCGCTGAAGGAGAACCGGCGTCCGCCCTTCACGACCTTGGCGACGCGGCTGATGTGCACGACGCGGTCCTTCAAATCCAGCCCTTCCGGATCGACTCTTTTCAAGCCTTCCTCCCCGTCCCCTCGCGAAAGTGTGCGCTCATCATCAGAATACCAACCCGGATTCGCGGGCGCCGTCCGCCAGGGCCTTGATCCTTCCATGGTAGAGGAATCCGTTCCGGTCGAACACCACCCGCTGGATGTTTTTCTCCAGCGCCTTTTTCCCGATCCACTGACCCACCTTTTTCGCGGCGTCGCTCTTGTCGAGATCACTGATCTCGGCCCGGAGATCCGGGGAGAGGGTGGACGCCGCGAGGATCGTCGACCCCGTGGAGTCGATCACCAACTGGGCGTAGATGTGCTTCGCGCTGCGGAAGACGGACAACCGCGGGCGCTGTTCGGTGCCGAAGATCCGCTTGCGGATCCGGCATTTCCGGTTCTGTCGTGCGGTTTCCCGCTCGTTTTTCTGGCTCATGGCGTTCGGATCCCCATCGTAAGGAATTGCGCGTTGTCCACTACTTGCCCGCCGCCTTCCCGACCTTCTTGATCAGCCGTTCGCCGCGGTAGCGGATTCCCTTGTTCTTGTAGACGTCCGGTTTCCGGAGCATCCGGACCCGGGCGGCCGTTTCCCCGAGCAGTTCCTTGTCGAACCCGCTCAGCTTGATCACGGTGTTCGATTCGACCTGCGCGGTCACGCCCTGCGGCAGGGGGAAAACGACCGGGTGGGAGTACCCCAGCGCCAGGTGAAGCGCGCCCCCTTTCGCCTCTGCCTTGTAGCCAACGCCGACGATCTCCAGGGTCCGCAGGAACCCGTCCGTGACCCCCTGAACCATGTTGGCCAGGAGCGTCCTGTACATGCCGTAGAGGTTCCCGGCGTCCTTGTCGAGAAGAACGACCGTCGCCGTTCCTCCCGTTACTTCCACCGCCACCTTCCCCGGGATCGGTCGGGAAAGCTCCCCCTTCTTCCCGGTGACGGTCAGCACTCCGTTCGCTGCTTCCACCTTGACTCCGGCGGGAAGGACCACTGGTCTTTTACCGATTCTCGACATCGTTTCGCTCCTCGTTGGAAAGAACCCGGAAGCCGCCTACCAGATCTCGCAGAGCAGCTCGCCGCCGATCGAAAGCTTTTTCGCCTTCTCCCCCGTCATGACTCCGCGCGACGTGGAGACGATGGCGATGCCGAACCCGTTCTTCACCGTCGGGATCTCGTCCTTCCCGACATAGAGTCGCCGTCCCGGCCGGCTCATCCTTCGAATCCCCTTGATGGCGTATCCCGTTTCCGGGGTCGATTTCAGGGCGATGCGGAGGCGACTCGCGTTTTTTTCGGTTACGACCCGGTATCCCTTGATGAACCCTTCCTCCTTGAGGATCTGCGTGATCCCGTGAAGGATGTTCGTCGAGGGGATCTCCATCTGTTCGAATCGCGCCTGCTGGGCGTTCCGCAACCGCACAAGCAGATCCGACACGTGATCGTTGTTCGCCATTGTCTTCCCTCCCCCCCTACCAGCTCGCCTTGATCACGCCGGGAAGCTCCCCGCGAAGGGCGAGCTGCCTCAGGCAGATCCGGCACAACCGGAACTTCCGGTAGAAAGCGCGCGGCCTGCCGCAGCGCGGGCACCGGTTGTATTTCCGGACGGCGAACTTCGGCGTCCGTTTCGACTTGGCGATGATCGATTTCTTGGCCAACGTCTGCTCTCCTCTCGCTTACGCCCGGAAGGGCATTCCCATGAGCCGCAGGAGCTCAAGGCCTTCTTCGTCGGTCCTGGCGGTGGTCACGATGGTGATGTTCATGCCTCGGATCTTGTCGATCTTGTCGTAATTCACCTCGGGGAACATGATCTGTTCCTTGATCCCGAGGGTATAGTTGCCCCGCCCGTCGAACCCCTTCGGGGAAACCCCCTTGAAGTCGCGCACGCGCGGAAGGGCGATCGTGATCAGCTTGTCGAGAAAGGTGTACATCCGATCCCGCCGCAGCGTGACCATGACGCCGATGGGAACCCCTTCCCGCAGCTTGAAGTTCGCGATGCTCTTGCGCGCCTTGGTGACCACGGGCTTCTGCCCGGTGATGATGCCGATCTCGGCGGCGGCGGTCTCGATCACCTTTACGTTTTCGATCGCGTCCCCGAGGCCCATGTTCACGACGACCTTGGAAAGCCTGGGCACCTGCATCACGTTACGGTACCCGAACTTCTCCTTCAGGTTGGGAAGGATCTCCGCGTTGTACTGGTCCTGCAATCTCGCCATTTCCGATCACCCCCATCCGCCGTTCCGGCGGAGGTATCCTTTCACTTCTTTTTGGCTTCGAGAACGTCCCCGCACCGCTTGCAGACGCGGCTGCGTTTCCCCGCCCCGTCGACCGCCATCGCGATCCGGGTCGGCTTGTTGCACTTGTCGCACATGACGAGAACGTTGGACCAGGAAAGCGGCGCCTCTTTCTCTACGATACCGCCCTGGGGGTTCGTCTTCCCGGGCTTCGTGTGCCGCTTCACCAGGTTGAGTTTCTCGACGAAGACCCTGGCCTTGTCGCGGTCGACCTTGAGAACCCGGCCGACCTTCCCCTTTTCCCGTCCGGCGATCACCTTGACGATGTCGTTCTTCCGGATCTGCACCTTGTTCGCGGTTTCCATACCGCCCCCCCGGCTCACAGGACTTCCGGCGCCAGGGAGATGATCTTCATGTACTTCCTGGCGCGCAGCTCGCGGGCGACGGGTCCGAAGATGCGGGTCCCGATCGGCTCGCCCTGCGGATTGACGAGAACAGCGGAGTTCTGGTCGAAGCGAAGGAAGCTGCCGTCCGCCCGGCCGATCTCCTTCACGGTGCGCACGACGACTGCTTTGTGAACGTCCCCCTTCTTCACCTTGCCGTTGGGGATCGCCTCCTTGACGCTGACGACGATGATGTCGCCCACGCCGGCGTACCGGCGTCGGCTTCCGCCGAGCACCTTGATGCAGCATAGACGCTTCGCACCCGAGTTGTCGGCCGCGTCGAGCATGGTTTT
>Ga0334722_10001288_pt1 | contig 32132 bp, 29 predicted proteins | sample C3_bottom_MG_FD_207210 | JGI IMG/M metagenome (GOLD analysis project Ga0334722, IMG submission 207210) | Sediment microbial communities from Yellowstone Lake, YNP, Wyoming, USA - C3_bottom | ecosystem: Environmental > Aquatic > Freshwater > Lake > Sediment | place: USA: Wyoming | collected... | reverse complement strand
AAAGCCCGAGGACTTGGCGGCGAGGCCGAAGAAGTCGATCACCAGGCCGATGCCGTACTGGCCGCTGTTCACGCCGTCGGGCACGCCGAAGCTGCGTTCGGTAATCGCGGCGCAGTTGCCCGAAATCATCAGCATCTGGCGCCAGCCTTTCTCCCAGCCTTCGCCCTGCAGTATGGTCTCGACCGTGAGGTGGGTGGTGCCCGAGCGCGACGGCGAGGACATGGCGACATGGCCGAAATACACCGGCTTGGTCAGGTCGGCCCATTCCGCCGGTGGCGGCAGTTTGTTCGCCTTCAGGTAGCGCGTGTTCCACATGATGCCGTAGCCGGCGAGTGCCTGGCCCAGGTAATAGCCCTTCGGATCGTTGATCGGGTAGTTGCCGATCTTGGCCGGCACTTCCTTGGCCGGCGACTCGAACTTGGCGAGCAGTTTCTCCGAGGCCAGCACTTCGAATGCATCCGGCGCCGAAACCCAGAATACGTCGGGTTTGTTGTTGGCGGGCGCTTCGCGGATGTAGGCGACGCCAGCGGGCGTGGGTTTGTTGAGGATCTCGACCTTGATGCCGGGGTTCTTCGCCTCGAACGCCTTCTTGTAGGCTGCGGTCAGCTCCTTCGGAAACGAAGTCACGATCACCACCTGCTGCTGCGCCAAAGCGGGAGCGGCGAAAGCAAGGGCGAGCGCGGCGCAGGCCAGGCGCAGGACCTTGGAAGCTGAATTGCTGGGCATGGACGTTCTCCTGTGGAAATCCGGCTGCTGGATTGATATTTCTGCATATGATAAACCACACGCTGTTCCAGCGGGTTTCCTCGCGCCGATACGAAGCAAAGCCGGGGTGATGATAAAATGAAACCGCTGCATCGATCCCTCTAGCGCACACGGTACAGCGCCAGGGCCGATGCGGTCGCTGCGGCAGCGTTCGCCTCAGATAATCCGAGCGGTTCCCCATGCATCTACACCTCGATCCGGTCGGCGGCATCGCCGGCGACATGTTCATCGCCGCGCTGCTCGACGCGTATCCGCGGCTCAGCGCGGGGCTGGACGCCGCGCTGGCCAAAGTCGGCCTGCCGCAGGGGGCCCACTGCGCGCTGCTTGCCCACCACGACGGTGTGCTGCGCGGGAAGCGCTTCGACGTCAGCCTGCCCGTCGAATCGGACAGCGCTGGCGCAGGTCACCATCACGCGCACGTCGGGCTGGCCGCGATCCGGGCCGCGATTGCAGCCATGGGACTGGATGCCGCGGTCGCCGCGCGCGCCGGCGCCATATTCGCAGTCCTGGCCGAAGCCGAGGCCGCGGTGCATGGCGTCAGTGTGAACCAAGTCGAGTTCCACGAGGTCGGCGCGCTCGACTCCATCGCCGATATCGTCGGCGCGGCCTGGCTCATCGAGGCGCTCTCGCCTGCGACCTGGTCGGTCGGCGCGCTGCCTCTGGGTTCGGGGCGCGTGCACTGCGCGCACGGCCTGCTGCCGGTGCCGGCGCCGGCCGTGGTAAGACTGCTCGACGGTTTTTTGTTTTTCGACGACGGCCTGCCCGGTGAACGCGTCACGCCCACCGGGGCGGCGATCCTGCGCCACCTCGCGTGTGCTTCCGGCATAGGACCGCGCCCGGGCCGTCTCGCCGCATCCGGTATGGGATTTGGCCTGCGCAAACTGCCGGGCCTGGCCAATGTGCTGCGCGTGCTGGCGTTCGACTCGAAGGATGCGTCGGCCGCGGACGAAGTCGCCTTGCTGACGTTCGAAGTCGACGACCAGACGCCTGAGGATTTGGCGCAAGGGCTGGAGCGCCTGCGCGCCTGCGACGGCGTGCTCGACGTGGTGCAGATCCCGGCGTTCGGCAAGAAAGGCCGCATGCTGGCGCAGGTGCAGGTGCTGGCGCGGCCGCCGCAGCTCGCCGCGATCACCGCCGCCTGTTTCGCCGAGACCGCGACCCTGGGCGTGCGTCATCAGTTGCTTGCGCGCAGCGTGCTCGCGCGCAGCGAGACTACCGTTGCCACCGCCGGCACCGAGGTGCGGGTCAAACTCGCGCGACGGCCCGATGGCGCCCTGAGCGCCAAGGCCGAAAGCGAGGATCTGCGCCAGGGCGGCGCGCGCGGCGGGCGGGAAGCCTTGCGCCGCGACAGCGAAGCCGCTGCGCTGGCGCAGGCCACCAATGCGCTGGCGCAGGAGATCAAACATGGAAAATAATGCGGTGATGGAAAAACTTAACCAACTCCAGGCCTTGCTGGGCGCCATAGGTGCGGAGCGCGAGGTGGGCGTGGCGCTCTCCGGCGGCGTGGACAGCCTCACGCTGGCGGCAAATGCGCATGCCGTCCTGGGGCGCGGCGCGACCATGTATCACGCCCAGTCGCCGGCGGTGCCGCCGGAGGCGACGGCGCGGGTAAAGGACCTGGCCGCCGCGCGCGGCTGGCGCCTGGAGGTGTTCGACGCGGGTGAGTTCGGGCGCGCCGAATACCTTGCGAATCCGCTCGATCGCTGTTTCTACTGCAAGACCAGCCTGTATGGCGCGATCCGCGCGCGCAGCGCCGCGCAGCTCGTGTCGGGCACCAACCTCGACGACCTGGGGGAGTATCGTCCGGGTTTGCGCGCGGCCGGCGAGCACGGCGTACGCCACCCGTTCGTCGAGATCGGCGCCAGCAAGGACATGGTGCGCGCCATGGCGCGTGCGCTGGGTCTGGGCAGCGTGGCCGAATTGCCCGCCGCGCCCTGCCTCGCAAGCCGCGTCGAGACCGGAATCGCGATCGACGCCGCGACGCTGGCGCTGGTGCATGCGAGCGAGCGCCTGATCGGCGCGGCGGTGGCCGCGCGCACCGTGCGTTGCCGCGTGCGCGCCGCGGGCGTGGTGCTGGAGTTGGACCAAGCCGCCCTGGAGGGCATGGCGCCGCAGCGGCGCGCCGAACTCGCGGCCGAGGTCGGCGGCATTTTCGCCGGCGCCGGAATGGAACGAAGCGTGAGTTTTGCGCCCTATCGCAACGGCAGCGCCTTCGTCGCCCGCACATGAGCGTACCCGAGGTGCGACCGGACACAGACCGAAGTGAGCGCGTCGGCCTGGACGAGGCGATATTCTGCGCCGGCAAGAACGCTAACCAGATCGAATCCATCTTGCATGAGGCAGGCGCGCGCGGAGCGCGTCTGCTGCTCACGCGACTCGCCGCCGAACAGTTGCAGGCTTTTTCCGCAGATATCCGCGCGGCGCTGGATTACGATCCCTTGTCGCGCACCGCGTTTTTCGGCGCGGCGCACGCCAGCGCCGGCGCGCGCCAGCCGCGTGTCGCCATCCTTTCCGCCGGCACGTCGGATGTGTCCGCGGCGCGCGAGGCGCAGCGCACGCTCGCCTGGTACGGGGAGGCTAGCGCCGAATTTCACGACGTCGGCGTGGCCGGGCTGTGGCGCCTGACCGAGCGCCTGGAAGAGATCCGCGCTTATCCGGTGTTGATCGTCGCCGCAGGCATGGATGCGGCTTTGCTCAGCGTGGTGGGCGGCTTGGTGCGCGGCTGCGTCATCGGCTTGCCGACCTCGGTGGGCTACGGCGTCGCCAGCGGCGGACGCACCGCGCTCGACGCGATGCTCGCCAGCTGCGCGCCGGGCCTGGCCGTGGTCAATATCGACAACGGCTATGGCGCCGCCTGCATTGCGCTGCGCATGCTGCGCGCATTTGCGCCGCCGGCTTGAGCGACTGAAGAAACGAGAAGGCAAAGCGCAATGCATATCGACCTCAGGTACGGCAAAGGCACCCACCGGCTGGAGTTGGACCCGGCTTGGGCTGTGACCGTGATCCGCAAGCCCGAGATGCCGCTGCTCGCCGACCCGGTGGCCGCGGTGCGCGCCGCACTGGCGCAGCCGGTGGGTGCGCGGCCGCTGGCCGAAGCAGCGCGCGGCGCGAGAAGCGCCTGCATTCTGGTGTGCGACATTACCCGCCCGGTGCCCAACGGCTTGTTCCTGCCGCTGCTGGTGCGCACGCTGATGGATGCAGGCGTACCGGCCGAAGGTATCACCATCATGGTGGCGACAGGTTTGCACCGTCCCAACGAGGGCGAGGAGCTGGCCAAACTCATCGGCGACCCGTGGGTGATGCAGACGGTGAAGGCGGTCAACCATTTCGCGCGCAACGACGCCGATCACGTCGATCTGGGCGCGACCTCGCGCGGCACGCCGGTGAAGCTGGACCGGCGCTTCGTCGAGGCCGATGTGCGCATCGCCACCGGCCTGGTCGAGCCGCACTTCATGGCGGGCTACTCCGGCGGGCGCAAGGTGATCGCGCCGGGGGTCGCGCACAAGGATACCATCACCACGTTTCACAGCGAGCGCTTCATGTCGCATCCGCTCGCGGCCAATTGCGTGCTCGAGGGCAACCCGCTGCACGAAGAGCAACTCGAAATCATGCGCAAACTGGGCCCTGCGCTGGCCTTGAACACAGTCATCGACGAGCACCGCCGGCTGTCGTTCGTGAACTTCGGCGAGGTGGTGCAAAGCCATCTGCGCGCGGTGGATTTCATCCGTCGTTACGCCGTGGTGCCGGTTGAACGCAGGTTTTCCACCGTCGTCACCAGCGCCGCCGGCTATCCGCTGGACAAGACCTATTACCAGACGGTCAAGGGCATGGTGGCGCCGATCGACATCCTCGCGCCCGGCGGCGATCTGGTGATCGTGTCGGAGTGCGCCGAGGGCATGGGCTCGCTCGAGTACGTCGAGGCGCAGCAGCGCCTGCTCGGGCTCGGACCCGACGGATTCCTCGCCGACATCCGCGCCAAGCGCTACGCCGACATAGACGAATGGCAGACGCAGATGCAGCTGAAGCCGATGCGCGCGGGCACGGTGCACCTTTACAGCGCAGGCCTGGACGCCGCCTCCACGCGCCTCACCGGCGTGCACAAGATCGCTTCGGTGCAGGAGGCGATACGCGCCAGCGTGCTGCGCAGCGGCGATGCGCACATCGCGGTCATCCCCGAGGGGCCTTACGTGGTTCCCGCGTACCGCCCGGCGGCGTAAGTCCCGACGCCCGAAGCGGCGGAACATCGGCGCATCCGTTTGACCGTCATCGGCCTCCGACTGGCGGAACCGGTCATGGAAGCCGGCATCGCGCCTATCCATCGACCCTGCACCGCAGTGCCCGGAGCGTGCGGTTCTGCGGGCGTCATCTTGACGATTGTCAAATGGCTCCGCAGCGGGAGGCCCTACCATTTTCTGTCGAATCAATTCGTTGAAAGGAGCATGCCATGCGCAGCTCGATCGCACTCGCAGCGTCCGTATGCATCGCTTGCTTGCTCGCGCCTGGGTCTCTGGGCCTGGCGTTCGCGACGAGCGAGGGTAAGACTGCCCAGGGAGAAGCGTATGTCAGCGGCGGGGTCGCGCTCAGCGAGCGGGACGCGCTCGACAAACTGCGAGCGAGTTACAGTCTGCGCGTGGTGACCGCCGCAAAAAAAACCGGGTCGTATTTGGCCGATGCGCAAGTGAAAATCACCGATGCGTCGGGCAAGACGGTGCTCGATACGAAACTCGATGGCCCGTGGCTGCTGGTCAATCTGAAACTCGGCCAGTACAAGGTGGATGCCACTTTCCGCCAGCAGACGCTATCGAAGACAACCACCGTTCATGAGGGCGATCGCCACGAGATGCCGTTCTATTTCGACGTCGAAGTGGAAACGCTGCCCAAAGCGACCAAGGACTGATCCCGATGGGCTCGCTAGTTCGGGCGGCCGCCATCCTCCTTTTGGCGGCATTGCCGGCGGGCCAGGTCGTTGCGGCAGCGGCGCAAGCAAACCCGCCGCCCGAGATCGAGGTCTTCGTCAGGGAGGGCTGTTCGCATTGCGACGCGGCCAAGGCCTTCCTCGACGAACTCGCGCGGGAGCGGCCGGGTTTGCGCGTGAGCCTGGTCGACATCCGGCGCGACCCGGCCGCGCTCGCCCGGTTGGGCGCGCTTTCGCGCGACGCCGGTATCGCGCAACCCGGCGTACCGACCATCCTGGTCGGCGCCGAACTGATCGTCGGCTTCGATGCGCCTGCAAGCACCGGCGCGCAGATACGCGCGGCGCTCGATCACGCGAAGCTTCCGGCTTCGGCCGGCAGCGCATCGGTTTGCGCCGTGGCCGACGACCTCGCGTGCAAAGCGCCGCGCGGTGAGTCGGTCGAAATCCCCTTTACCGGCCGGAGCGTAAGCGTCGATGACCTCGGCCTGCCGTTGTTCACCGTCGTCATCGGTCTGCTCGACGGGTTCAATCCGTGCTCGATGTGGGTGCTGATCCTGATGATCTCGATGCTGGCGACGCTCGGTGACCGGCGCAGGATGCTGGCCATCGCCGGCACCTTCGTCCTGATCGAGGGCATCGCCTATTTCGCCTTCATGGCTGCCTGGCTCAACCTGTTTCTGCTGATCGGGCTGTCGCGTATCTCCGAGATCGTGATCGCGCTGCTCGCCATGGTTGCGGCTGCGATCAACCTCAAGGATTTCGTCGCGTTCGGTCGTGGAATTACGCTGTCCATACCCGCGGCGGCCAAGCCGGACATCTATGCGCGGCTGCGCGCGATTCTGCGCGCCGAGCACCTCTGGCCAGCCCTGGCCGGCACCGCGGTGCTCGCCGTGCTGGTTCAGATCGTGGAACTGCTGTGCACCTCCGGCTTCCCTGCGCTCTACACGCGGATACTCACTCTGCGCGTGCTCGATAGCGCGGCCTATTACGGCTATCTGCTGCTCTACAACCTGATGTACATGCTCGACGACGTCGTCATCCTCGCCATCGGCGTCGCCACCCTGAGCCAGCGCCGCCTGCAGGAAAAGGAGGGGCGGTACCTGAAGCTCGCGGCAGGGTTGGTCATGCTCGGCCTGGGCATCTACCTGCTGGTCCCGCGCTGACCGGGGCCGGCTAACTGGTCTCCACGTGTCGCTTCTCGAACGCCCACACATCGGGAAAGCCGACCAGGGTGTGCAGCTGCTGCATGTCGTAGGAAGGCACGGGCGTGCCTTCGGTGCTGCCATGCTGCAACAGGTATTTGTACGACGCATCGAACGCAGCGCATGCCGGGCCCATGCCCGCGCTCGGGTAGATTGCGATGGAGTAGCCAAACGACTTGAGCTTCTCGGCGCCCACGACCGGCGACTTGCCGGTGGGCACGATGTTCGCGAGCAACCATGCCTTGCCCTTGAGCGCTTCGCCCACGCGCTGGAACTCGGCTTCCGATTCGGGCGCTTCGACGAAAACGATATCGGCGCCCGCTTCGGCGAAAGCCTGGCCGCGCTTGATCGCCTCGTCCAGGCCCAGGCCGGTGCGCGCGTCGGTGCGCGCGACGATGAGGAAGTCGCGGCTCTTGCGCGCTTCCACCGCGACCTCGATGCGCTTCACCGCGTCGGCGAGCGGCAGCACCCGCCGGTTGGGCGTGTGGCCGCATTTCTTGGGCATCTCCTGGTCCTCGATCTGGATCGCCTGCACGCCCGCGGCCTCGTAGCCGCGCACGGTCTCGCGCACGTTGATCAGGCCGCCGAATCCGGTGTCGGCGTCCGCGATCAGCGGTTTCGACGTTCCCTGGGCGATGGTGCGCGCGCGCTCGACCATGTCGCGGTAGGTCACGAGGCCGGCGTCGGGCAGGCCGAGATGGGAGCCCGAGATGCCGTAGCCGGTCATGTACAGCGCCTTGAAATCCATGCGGTCGGCGATTTTCGCCGAGAACATTTCGAATACGCCCGGTGCGACGATGAAGTCGCCCGCGGCGAGCATGCTGCGCAGATTGGTGCTCATGATCTATGTGATCCTCATGTATTCTGGGGCATCATCCTAGCGCGTTGCCGGTGAATCTCCAAGCATACGTAAGCCTGGACCATATGCGTTGACAACCCACAGGGGCCTACTTAGACTCGTGGCAAATCCTAGGGGGAGAGAGAAACCATGTCCACCACACAAGCCGCACGCCTGCGCACCCTGCTGAAGGCCGAGCAGATGGTGATCGCGCCTGGCGCCTATGACGCAATCACCGCCCGCATCATCGCGCAGGCGGGTTTCCCCGCGGTCTACATGACCGGGGCGGGCACCGCGGCCAGCCTGGGCTATCCCGATTTCGGCCTGGTGACCATGACCGAGATGGTGGCCAACGCGGCGCGCATCGTGCGCGCGGTGGATCTGCCCCTGATCGCCGACGCCGACACCGGCTACGGCAGCGAGCTCAACGTGGTGCGCACGGTGCAGGAGCACGAGCGCGCCGGCACCGCGGGCATCCATATCGAGGACCAGGTGAGCCCGAAGAAATGCGGGCATCTGGACGACAAAGAGATCGTGTCGCGCGAGGAGTTTGCGGCCAAGATCCGGGCCGCCGTGGCGGCGCGGCGCGATCGCGACTTCCTGCTGATCGCACGCACGGACAGCCGCGCCGTCGCCGGACTGGACGAGGCGGTGGCGCGCGGCAACATGGCGCTAGCGGCTGGCGCGGACATGGTGTTCGTCGAGGCGCCGCAGACCCTGGAGGAGATGGCCGCGGTGCCGCGCCTGGTGCGCGGACCCTGTCTGCTGAACGTGGTGCGCGGCGGCAAATCGCCGGAGATCAACCTGTTGCAGGCGCAGACGATGGGCTACCGCATCGCCATCGTGCCGGGACTGCTGATGAAGACCGTGCTGGGGGCGTGCGACGCCGCGCTGGCCGAGTTGAAGCGCACCCATGTGCATCCGGTGCCGGCCGGGGACTTGACGGTGCGCCAGGTGTTCAACCGCTTCGGCGCCGACGAATGGGACGCGCTGCGCACGCGCTTTCGCGACGCGGCCGCGCCGGAGGTGGCGAAGTGACCGCGGCCAAGCGCGCGGCGCCGGCCACGCTGTTCGACAAAATCTGGGCGCGGCATACCATCCTCGAGCGCCCGGACGGGGCGACGCTGCTGCATGTGGCGCGGCATCTGGTGCACGACGGTTCGCGCGCCGGGTTCCGGACCTTGCAAGAGCGGGGGCTGCGCCTGCGCCACCCCGAGTGCACCTTCGGCACGCCGGACCATTACGTGTCCACGAAAAGCCACGCGCTCGCGGCAATCACCGAGCCGCATCGGCGTGAGATGGTGACCGAACTCACGGCTAACGCGAAACAGCACGGGATCACGCTGTTCGATCTGGGCGATGTGCGCCAGGGTATCGCGCACGTGGTCGGGCCGGAGCAGGGGATCACCCAGCCGGGGCTGTTGATGGTGTGCGGCGACAGCCATACCGCGACGCACGGCGCGCTCGGGGCGCTGGCGTTCGGCATCGGCGCTTCCGAAGTGGCGCTCGTGATGGCGACGCAGGCGCTGTGGCAGAGCCGGCCCAAATCGATGCGCGTCTCGGTGAACGGCGCGCTCGGCGCGGGCGTGACGCCCAAAGACGTGATCCTGGCGATCATCGCCAAGATAGGCGCGGCCGGCGGCGTCGGACATGTGATCGAGTATGCCGGACCGGTGTTCCGCGCGATGTCGATGGAAGGGCGCCTGACGGTATGCAACATGTCGATCGAGGCCGGCGCGCGGGCCGGCATGGTGGCGCCGGACGAGACGACTTACGCCTATCTGAAGGGCCGCCCGTACGCGCCGCAAGGCGCAATGTGGGACCAGGCGCTGGCGTACTGGCGCGCCCTGCCCAGCGACGCAGAGGCGCAGTTCGATCGCGAGGTGGCGCTGGACGCCGGCGCGATAGAGCCGATGGTGACCTGGGGCACCAGCCCCGAGGATGCGGCGCCGGTGACCGGGTCGGTGCCGGATCCGGCGCAGGCGCCGAGCGCCGAGCGGCGCGAGGCGATGGCCAGGGCGCTGGCCTACATGGGTCTTGCGCCGGGGATGGCGATCGAGGCGATCAAGGTGGACCGGGTATTCATCGGTTCGTGCACCAACGCGCGCATCGAGGATCTGCGCAGCGCGGCGGCGGTGGCCAAAGGACGGACCGCGCGCATTCCGGCGATGGTGGTCGCGGGCTCCGGGCTGGTGAAGGCGCAGGCCGAAGCCGAAGGCCTGCACCAGGTGTTTCTCGACGCCGGGTTCGAGTGGCGCGAGCCGGGCTGCTCGATGTGCGTCGGCATGAACGGCGATCTGGTGGCGCCCGGGGAGCGCTGCGCCTCCACCTCCAACCGCAATTTCGTCGGGCGCCAGGGCCGCGGGGCGCGCACCCATCTCGTGAGTCCGGCGATGGCCGCAGCCGCCGCGGTGAGCGGCCATATGACCGATGTGCGCAAGCTGATGGCGGGAGGCGCGTGATGCAGAAATTCGAACGGCTGGACGCGGTTGCGGCGCCGCTGGATGCGGCCAACGTCGATACCGACCAGATCATTCCCGCGCGCTTCCTGTGGCGTCCGCGGGCGGACGGATACGGACAGTTGCTGTTCAACGACCTGCGCACCAGCGAGGACGGCGCGGTGAAGCCGGATTTCGTGCTCAACCGCCCGGCCTACCAGGCGGCCAATATTCTCGTCGCCGACCGCAACTTCGGCTGCGGGTCGTCGCGCGAGCATGCGGTGTGGGCGCTGATGGATGCGGGCATCCGGGTGGTGATCGCGCCGAGCTTCGGCGACATTTTTTTCAACAACAGCTTCAAGAACGGACTGCTGCCCGTCGTGCTGCCGCAGGCGCGCTGCGCCGAACTGCGCGCTGCGCTCGCGCGCAATCCCGGCGCGAAGCTGGTGGTGGATCTGGAGGCGCAGACCGTGACCGGACCGACCGGAGCGAGCGAGGGATGCGGCGTCGACCGAATCGAGATCGATCCCTTGCGCAAGCAGCTGCTGCTCTCGGGGATGGACGACATCACGTTCACGCTGAGCCAGGCGGACAACATCGCCGCGTTCGAGAAGCGGTTCGCGGCCGAGATGCCCTGGGTATAGGACACTAGCCCCAGTTCAGTTGCCTGCGGCCCGGTTCCCGGCGTGGTGTACGCGGCGGTCCAGCGCCAGCATCGCGCCATTGGCGAACACGGCGAACACCACCACGATGACGGCGACCGCAGTGGTCATGCGCACGTCGTGCGAGTTGATGCCGTTGATGATGAGAAAGCCCAGACCGCGCTGCGAGGCGAACATCTCGCCGATCAGTACGCCCAGCAGCGTCAGCGCAAAACCGACGCGCAGCCCGGTGACGATCTCCGGCATGACGGCGGGGGCGAGCACCGTGACGGCCGTTTGCACCGGGCGCAGGTGCAGGGCGCGGGCGGTGCGCAGCAGCACCGGGGGGATGTTCTTCACCGCCGCGAGGGTGAACAGGATCACCGGGATCATGCCGTGGATGACGCCGAAGGCGACTTTGGCCGACATGCCCAGGCCGAAGACGAGCAGCATCACCGGATAGAGCGTGACCTTGGGAATGGTGTAAAGCGACGCCAGCATCGGCTCGGCCACGTCGCCGGCGAAGCGGCGCAGGCCGAGCAGCAGGCCCAGCGCGATGCCGGCGGCGGCGGAGATCGCGAGCGCGTAGGCGAAGGCCAGCAGCGTGGCTGCGGCGTGGCCCCAGAACGGGGCGTGGGTCAGCAACTCGCCGGCGAAGGCGAAGGTGCGCAGCGGCGAGGTGATGGCGACGTCGCCGGCATAGGCGTACAGGCCCTGCCAGATCGCCAGGACCACCGCGAGGATCACCAAGCTGTCGGTCAGTTTCTTCACGCGTGCCCTCGGCGCCGGGCGAGGCGCGCCTCCCATACATGCAGCGCCCCGTTGACGCCGATCGCGACCAGCAGCACCAGCAGCATCAGCGCGTACATCTTGCGGTTCTCGAAACTTTCGTAGGCGTACGCGATGCCGTAGCCGAGGCCGCCGCCGGAGAGGATGAACTCGCCGGCGATGACGCCGATGAAGGCGTAGGCGAAGGACAGCTTCAGCCCGGTGAACAGATGCGGCGCGGCCGAGGGCAGGGTGATCAGCGCCACCTCCTGCAGCGGCGACATCCGGTGCACGCGGGCGAGCTTGCGCAGTACGCGCGGCACGCGGTCCAGGCCCGCGATGGTGCTGAGCATCATCGCCGGTGTGGCGAACACCACGCCGATCGCGATCAGCGGCAGCACGTTCATCCCGAACAACGCGACCAGCAGCGGATAGAACACGAAAAACGGCACCGCGTACCAGCTGGCCAGCAGCGGGTCGATCGCCCGGCGCACGCGCGGCAGCGCCTGCACCAGCGCGCCGAGCGCGAAGCCGGCGAGCACCGAGACGGCGAAGGCCGTGCCGACCTCCGAGGCGGTCTGCAGAATGTCGTCGGTGATCTCGCCCGCTGCGATCAGGCGGCCCAGTTCCACCGCCATGACGCTGGGCGGGATCATGGTGAGCGGCTTGATCACGTGAGTACGGCACAGCAGTTCGAGCAGCAGCACCAGGCCCACTACCACGGCGGTGCGGGTCCAGCCGATCCGGGCGGCGCGACTGAGCCCCGGCGCGTGCCCGCCTGGGTTCATGCCTCGCGTCCGATCGCTTTCATCGACTCCGCGCGCAGCGAACTCCACAGGCGTGCGGTGACGACGCCGAATCCGGGGTCGGAAACGATGCGGCTGTCGCGCTCACGCGCCCATCCGGTCGTGACCAGGTCGATGAATACGCCCGGCCGGGCCGACATGACGCCGACGCGGTCGGACAGCATGGCGGCCTCGTCCAGCGCGTGGGTGATCAGCAGCACGGAGGCGCCGGTTTCGCGCCACAGGCGCAACAGTTCGTCGCCCATGAGCAGGCGGGTCTGCTGGTCCAGCGCGCCGAACGGCTCGTCGAGCAGGATCAGGCGGGGTTGCAGCACCAGCGTGCGGGCGATGCACACGCGCTGGCGCATGCCGCCGGAGAGTTGGGCGGGGTAGGCGTGAGCGAAGTCGCGCAAGCCCATGAAGCCGATGGCGTAGTCCACGCGCCGCGCCGTTTCTGCGGCTTCCATGCCGGCGCGGCGCAGGCCGAAGGCGACGTTGTCGTGCACGGTGAGCCAGGGGAAGCTCGCATCCTCCTGGAACACCACGCCGACCCCGTCGGGCACCTGGCCGGCGACCGGCTTGCTCTCGAAAGTGACGTGGCCGGTGGTGGGGGCGCTCAAGCCCGCCAGCACGTCGAGCAGGGTCGACTTGCCGCAGCCTGAAGGACCCACCACCGAGAAAAACTCGCCGCGCGCGATGTCCACATCGATCGGCCCCAGAGCGTGCACCGGGCGCGCGCCGGGGTAGGTGCGCGTGACGGCGCGCAGCGTCGCGTGGGCTAGGCTGTCCGCTTCGGCGTTCGAACTCACTTTCGCAGATCGGCCGGCAGGAAGCCGGCGTCTACGATCTTGCTCCAGTCGACCGGGCCTTTCTGCTTGCCGACGATCTGCAGCCCCTCGACCATGCGGTCCATTCCGGCGTAGTCGAAGCGGCCGTCGGACCAGTAGTGCATGGCGACGAAACGCGCGAACACCTTCTTGTACAGCGCGGGGTCGCCGTTGTACGCCTTGGCGGTGATCTCGGCGGCTTCGTCCGGATGGGCCATGATGTAATCCACGCCCTCGCGGCGCCCTTCGAGGATGCCGCGCAGCTTGGCACCGTCGCTCTTGGCGAACTCTTCGGTGGTGACCGCAACGGTCTGGGTCATGTTCGGCGGCAGCACGTCCTTGGTCCAGAACACCGGCTGCAACTGGTCCTCGTTCTGCGCCCAGACCGGTTCGCCGGACATGCCGGCGTCGATCGCGCCGTTGACCACGGCCGAGACGTTGGCGCCGATGCCGCCGGCGGGGATCAGCTTGACCGATTTCGGATCGATGCCCTGGGCCTTGAAGGCCATCAGGATCAGCATGTTGGTGACCGAACCGGGGGAGGTGAAGCCGACTTTCTTGCCCGGAAGGTCCTTGATGCTGTGCAGCGGCGAGCCTTTCTTGGCCATCCACAGGATGTCGGCCACGGTCTGCACGCCGCCGCCGATGATGCGCAGGGGCACGCCGTGGTTGATCGCTTCCACCGCGGCGGGCAGGGCCACCTCGCCAAACGGCAGGTCGCCGGCCAGCGTATTGCGCACCGAGGTTCCGCCGCCCTGGGAGGTGAGGACGCCGGTGATGTCGACGCCGTGTTTCTTGAAGAAGCCTTTTGCCATCGCCACCGCGTAGGGTGCGCCGTAGAAGGCTGCGCCCCAGTGGGTGACGGTGATCGTCTCCGCCCGCGCGGTGGCGGCGGCGCCCAGCATGGCCGCGAGCGCCCCCAGCTTCGCCAGGCGCTTGAACATCGCACATGGCGCAGTGGTCGGCTGCTGGTGGTTCACGCGGGATGCGGCAACGGATCGCTTTTCTTGTGTGTGTATCATCGAAAGTCCCCCTCCTCTCTGACCTGGGCGATGTGCCCGGCCTCCTGAATCGATTATACCGTCAGCGCAGCGGCGCGCGCGCGGCGGGGGCGGTCCTTCCTCCGACGCCGTGGCGCGGCCGGTCGAAGCAAGGCTTCAGCCCGTGCCCTCCGGAAAGTCCGCGCCCACTGTGGTCGATTCCCAGGCATCGAAATCGGCGCGCATCGCATCGATCTTCTTGCGCGCCATATTGAGCGCAGCCTTGCCGAGCAGCAGACGCAGCGGCGGGGTGTCGGACAGCGCCGCGGCTATCATGGCCTGTGCCGCGCGCACCGGATCGCCGGGTTGGCTGCCGCTGCGCCCTTCGACGATCCTGCGGCGCTCGCCGGCGGTCGCGTCGTACGCATCGATGCGCGTCGCCGACTGCTTGATCGACGGACCCGCCCAGTTGGTGCGGAATGCGCTCGGCTCGACGATCAGCACGTCGATCCCGAGCGGCTTCACCTCTGCTGCAAGCGATTCGGACAGACCTTCGACCGCAAATTTCGTCGCGTGATAGTAGCCCGTCGCCGCCTGGCTCGTCAGGCCGCCTATCGACGAGACGTTGATGATCAATCCGCTGCGCTGTGCGCGCATGACCGGCAGCACCGCTTTCGTCAGGTTGATCAACCCGAACACGTTGGCCTCGAACATCGCGCGCACGGCCTCGTCCTCGCCCTCCTCGACCGCGGCAAGATAGCCGTAGCCTGCGTTATTGACGAGCGCATCGATGCGCCCGAACCGCTGCGTGGCCGCGGCGACCGCTGCGTCGATCTGCGCCTGCCGGGTGACGTCGAGCGGCATGACGAGCGCCTGGGCAGCGTGACCTTCGATGAGCTCCTTCACGCTCGACGGGTCGCGCGCGGTGACGACGGCACGCCAGCCGCGCGCCAGCACGAGTTTCGCAAGTTCGCGACCGATACCGCTGGAACAGCCGGTAATCAGCCACACGGGTTGGTCTCGATTCATCATTTGAAATACTCCGGTAAAGGTTGGTCAGCGTGCGGCCGGCGGCGAACCTTCTACGGCCGGCGCGCGTGTTTCGATTTGCCCGCGGGTTTTGCCGGCGCGGCCGCCCGGCGCACGGGCGCAGCGCGGCGGTTCGACGGCGGGCCGCCGGCGCGTTGCAGGCCTTTGCCGGTGCCCGCAGGCTGGAACGAGGGGATCAGGTGTTTCTTGCCGTTGCCGATGAGATCGGCGCGGCCCATGCGTTGCAGTGCCTCGCGCAGCAGCGGCCAGTTCTCCGCATCGTGGTAGCGCAGGAAGGCCTTGTGCAATCGCCGCTGGCGGCCGCCGCGCACCACGCTTACTTCTTCGGATGTGGCCGACACCTTGTGCAGCGGGTTCTTGCCCGTGTGGTACATGGTCGTCGCGAGCGCCAGCGGCGTCGGCAGGAAAGTCTGCACCTGGTCCAGGCGAAAGCCGTTGTGCTTGAGCCAGAGCGCGAGCGCGAGCATGTCCTCGTCGGTGGTGCCGGGGTGCGCCGCGATGAAGTAGGGGATCAGGTACTGCTCCTTGCCCGCCTCGCGCGAGAACTTATCGAACAGGGCCTTGAACTTGTCGTAGCTGCCGACTCCGGGCTTCATCATTTTCGACAGCGGCCCTTCGGCGATGTGCTCGGGGGCGATCTTCAGATAGCCGCCGACGTGGTGGGTCGCGAGCTCCTTCACGTATTCGGGCGAGCGCACGGCGAGGTCGTAGCGCAGGCCCGAGGCGACGAACACCTTCTTGATCCCGGGCAGCGCGCGCGCCTTGCGGTATAGATCGATCAGCGGCGCGTGGTCGGTGTTGAGGTTCTCGCAGATGCCAGGATAGACGCAGGACAGGCGCCGGCACGAGGACTCGATCTTCGGGTCCTTGCACGCCATGCGGTACATATTGGCGGTCGGCCCGCCCACATCCGATATCACGCCGGTGAAGCCGGGCGTCTTGTCGCGGATCTCCTCGATCTCGCGCAGGATGGACGCTTCCGAGCGGCTCTGGATGATGCGCCCCTCGTGCTCGGTGATGGAGCAGAAGGTGCAGCCGCCGAAACAGCCGCGCATGATGTTCACCGAGAAGCGGATCATTTCCCACGCCGGGATTTTCGCCTCGCCGTAGGCCGGATGCGGCGCGCGCGCGTAGGGCAGGCCGTACACGTGGTCCATTTCCGGAGTCGTGAGCGGGATCGGCGGCGGATTGAGCCAGACGTCGCGGTCCGCGTGCGCCTGCACCAGCGCGCGCGCGTTGCCCGGATTCGATTCGAGGTGGAAGGTGCGCGAGGCGTGGGCGTCGAGCACCGGGTCCGCCTTTACCTGCTCGTAGGACGGCAGGCGGATCACGGTCTGCGCGCGGGTGAGCTGCAACGCCGCAAGGCGCTGTTCCCGGTCAGCGAGGCGCTGCTCGCGGCCCTGAAAGTGGATCGTGTGCGTCGTCGGCGCGGCTGCGGCCGCAGGCGTCGGCGTCTGCGCCATCGCGTAGGGATCCGGCCGCGCGTGGATCGCACCCGGCGTATCCACCGTGGTCGAATCGGCTTCGCTCCAACCCTCGGGCCGCCAGCCGCGCGGCACCATGAAGGAAGTGCCGCGCAGGTCGCGCATGGTCTTGATGTTCTCGCCGCGGGCCAGGCGGTGCGCGAGTTCCACCAGCGCGCGCTCGGCATTCCCAAAGACCAGCAGATCGGCTTTCGAATCCGGCAGGACGGAGCGCCGCATCGTGTCCGACCAGTAGTCGTAATGCGCGATGCGGCGCAGGCTGGCCTCTATGCTGCCGATCACCAGCGGTGCGTCGGGATAGGCCTCACGGCAGCGCTGCGAGTAGACCGTCACCGCATGGTCCGGACGCTTATCGGGCGCGCCGTCGGGCGTGTAGGCGTCGGTGGAGCGGGTCCGCTTGTCGGCGGTATAGCGGTTGACCATCGAATCCATGTTGCCCGCGGTGACGCCGAAGAACAGATTCGGCTTGCCCAGCCGCCTGAAGTCTGCGGCCGAGTGCCAGTCGGGCTGGCTGATGACGCCGACGCGGAAGCCCTGCGCTTCGAGCAGGCGGCCGACGAGTGCCATGCCGAAACTCGGATGGTCGATGTAGGCGTCGCCGGTGACGATGATGATGTCGCAGGAATCCCAGCCGAGCGCGCGCATTTCCTGTTGCGACATCGGCAGGAAAGGGGCGATGCCGAAACGCTGCGCCCAGTGCTTGCGATAGGAAAAAATCGGTTTGATCTGAGCGTGCACGTGGTTCAACTCAAGCACGCCAGGCGCGCAGGCGCTGCATCAGCGTGTTGGTGGAGGCGTCCATCCCGGCTGCCGCTGCGGCCGCGTCCGTTTGCGCCAGGGTGCGCGCGATCTCCTTGCCGAGTTCCACGCCCCACTGGTCGAAGCTGTTGATGTTCCAGATGATGCCCTGCACGAACACCTTGTGCTCGTACAGCGCGAGCAGCTGTCCCATGGTGTGCGGGTCCAGCGTTTTGAACATGATGGTCGAAGACGGCCGGTTGCCCTCGAAGCGCCGGTAAGGCAGGCCTGAGTCCCGGCCCGCCATCAAGGCCGCGGCCTGCGCCAGGGCGTTCTCCGCCGCAGCCGCCGTAGTTGCGGCCGGCACCAGGAAATCGCAGGGTATCAGCTGCGTGCCCTGGTGCAGCAGCTGGTGGAAGGCGTGCTGGCTGTTGGTGCCGACCGAGCCCCAGATCACCGGCGCCGTGGCGTAATCCACGCGTCCACCGTCGCGATCGACGGACTTGCCGTTGGATTCCATTTCCAGCTGCTGCAGGTAGGCCGGGAGTTCGCGCAGCGCTTCGGCGTATGGAAGCACGGCGTGCGTCGCGGCGGCGAAGAAATTGGCGTACCAGATGCCCAGCAGCGCCAGCAGCACCGGCATATTGGTTTCGAGGGGGGCGGCGAGGAAGTGCTCGTCCATCGCGCGCGCGCCGGCGAGCAATTGTTCGAAGCGGTCCATGCCGATGGCGATGGCCACCGGCAGGCCCACGCTGGACCAGACCGAATAGCGCCCGCCGACCCAGTCCCACAAGGGGAAGCACAACTCGGGCGCGATGCCGAATTCGCCCGCCGCCTTGACGTTGGCGGTGGCGGCGGCGAAATGTTTTGTTACCGCGGCTTCGTCTTTCAGGCCCTCGAGCAGCCAAGCGCGGGCCAGCCTGGCGTTGCCCAGCGTCTCGCCCGTGGTGAAGGTCTTGGAGGCGACGATGAACAAGGTTGTCGCCGGCTCGGCCTGCGCCAGCGCGCGCGCGAGATCGTCCGGATCCGCGTTGGCGACGAAGTGCACCGCTTGCGGCGCGTCCGCATGGCGCCACAGCGCCTGGGTGAGCATGCGCGGGCCGAGGTCGGAGCCGCCGATGCCGATGTTGATCACCGTGCGCATCGGCTTGCCGCTGTGGCCGAGCAGACGTCCCTCGCGCACGGCGTCGCTGAAGGCGCGCATGCGTTCCCGCGCTGCGCGCACCAGGGGCATCACGTCGGCACCCGCTGGAAATGCGGCCTGCGTCGCGCGCAGCGCCACATGCAGCACGGCGCGGTCTTCGGTCGCGTTGATGTGTTCGCCCGCGAACATGCGCGCGCGCCAGGCTTCGACCTGTGCCTGCCGCGCCAGATCGACCAGCAAGCCGAGCGTGGCGCGGGTCACGCGGTGCTTGGAGTAATCGAGCAGCAGCGCGCCGGCTTGCAGCGAAAACTGCTCGGCGCGGCCGGGTTCGCGCGCAAACAGCTCGCGCATCTGCAGGTTCGCGATTTCAGCCTGGTGCGCTTGCAGCGCTTTCCATGCCGGGCTGCGGATCAATTTGCTGGGTGCGGATGGGCTCATGGTTTCGATTTGTCTTTCGCGTAGAGTCGGAATTTCTCGGTGCGGTCGCCGGAGCGGTTGCCTTCCCATAGCTTGATCCACCCTGCGCCCGGGCTCGATTCGGAACGCCGGGTATTTTCCTGCACCAGCAGCAGGGCGCAGTCGCTGCGCCGGTGGGTCTCGGCGCGTTCGGTGACGATGCCCGCATGGTAGTCCAGAGCGGCCCGCTGCGCTTCGCCCAGCCCGCGGCTGGTGATGCACCCCGGATTCCGCGGCAGGCTCGCCTTCAGCGAAAGCGCCACGGGGCGGTAGCTCTTGCCGTGATCGATCCAGGGCAGCCACAGCATGATCGCCAGCGACCAGAACAGGCCAAGGCCGGCCGCCCAATACGTGACGCAGCGCTGCGACGCGTTCTCGCTGCGCAAAACCAACGCCATCCAGGCAAGCGTGACTGCAACGGCAGCGCTGAACGGCAGCCAGGCAAAGTGCGAGACGAAACCGGGCTCCAGGCGCGCCGCGCTGGCGGCGATACGCGGCGGGAAGCCCGTCTGCAGCGCCATATAGCCCAGCCAGATGAGGCCGCCGAGCAGGCTGAAGGTCATGGCGCCGAACCAGGCCAGCGCGTTGGCCGCGCCGCGGCGCAGGTCTTTGAGCACCTGCGCGCCGAGCAGCGCCAGCGGCAACAGCAGCGGCAACAACGGCAATTCGCCCGAAGCGCGCCTGAGCACGACCAGTCCGAACCCGGCGATCAAGGCGAATAGCGGCAGCAGCATCGCGGCGGCATTGGGTTTGCGCCGATACAGCCACAGCGCCCACAGCGCAATCGGCCATGCCGGCCAGGCGAACCACGCGAGCGTGCCGAGAGAGTGCGCGGCTGCGGCGAGTCTGGGCGCGTGGGCGAGGGCGGTGAGATCGTTCCAGTGCAGCCATGCGGCAAACACTTCGGGCGAGCGCGCATACAGCAGCGCCGGCCAGACGACGAGCCAGGGCGTAAAGATCAGAGCGGCGAGCGCCAGGGCGAGCCCGGCGCTACGGCTGCGCCAGTCCGGCACGAACAAGGGCGTGGCGAGCAGGGCGGCGAGGAAAGGCAGGACTTGCAGCAAGCCGGTGGCGAGAAATGCGGCGCCCAGGCCACAGCCCAGGGCGATGCCGGCCGCATACGGTTTCTTTTCGACCAGGGCCGCGCCATAGTAGGCGCAGGCGAGGCCCGCGAGCAGCGCGGTTTCGCTGATGGCTTCGTGCGCGTGCACCAAGAGGCCGGTGCAGCCGAGGAACACCAGCATGACGCCGTCGCCACGGCGGAATTTGTCGCCGCTGCGGCTGTCGTCGTCGCTGTCGTGCCCGACTTTATCGTTGAACGTGCGTCCGGCCAGGCGCAGGAACGCGAGCGCGAGCGCGAGGCAGGCGCCGCCCGCCAGGCGCACCGCGTCGTGCTGGGCAAGGATCCCGCCCAGCAACTTGGCGAACGCCGCCGCGATCCAGTAGAACAGCGGGCCGTCTTCGGTGTAGTGCTCGCCGGCGAGCCGCGGCAGCAGCCAGTCGCCGTGGCTGGCGAACTGGTGCGCGATGCCGATGCCTATGGCGTCGTCGCTTTTCCAGGGATCGTGGCCGATGAGGCCGGGCAGGAGCCAGATCGCGACCAGGATCAGCAAAGGCAGGCGCGCCAGCGGCAGCGCGATGCGCCAGCGGGCCACTAGTCGATCACCTTGACGGTTGGCGCTAGCCTGGGCTCGCCCGCAGGACAAAAGGCGTTGGTGCGCGGTTTCATGTTCGTCCGAACCTCTGATCGATGCGCTCTCCGGTCAGAACTCGCGCTGAACCGGTGATTTTCCAGGGGCGCCGCCCCTGCACTCGGGACCCGCCATATTCTAGCCCCTTGCGCCGGCCGGAAAACAAAAAAGGCAGCCGCAGCTGCCTTTTTCCAGGGCTGTTTGTGCCTCAGGCCGTTTTGGCCGCGGCCTCGGGCTTTTTCGCGTATTTCTGGCGGAATTTCTCCACCCGGCCGGCGGTGTCGACGATCTTCTGCTTGCCGGTATAGAACGGATGGCAATTGGAGCACACCTCGACGTGCAGTTCCTTGTTCATGGTCGAGCGCGTCTGCCAGGCGTTGCCGCAGCTGCAGATGACCTTGATTTCGTGATAGTCGGGATGGATGTCTGTTTTCATGGTTTTTCCTTAGGCGCGGTCCGGGAATAGGAGCCGCAAAAGGCTGCTATTATCCCAGTAATCAATGTGCTAAGCAAGCGCTATCTAAGTCAGGCGGTGCACTTGCGCGGACGGCGGCCCGTCCGCGCGGATCGTTGATTTCGCGCGGATGAAAAGCACATCCGCGCGAAATCAACGATCTTGTATAAAACCGGCCCAAGCCGTCATTGCTTTTATCCCTAACCATGATTTCTGTACGGATGCGCTTCTTATCCGTACAGAAATCATGGTTGGCGCGCAGAGCGCGCAATGGTCGTGCCGTACATACGATTCCAAGGCGACGAGGGCAGTGTCCTGACTCCGATTTACCCGCGCCTCATCGAATCAAAGAAATCCGCGTTGTTCTTCGTGGCGCGGATCTTGTCGACCAGAAACTCGGCCGCTTCCAGGTCGTCCATAGGATAGAGCAGCTTTCTCAGCACCCACACCTTGGACAGCACTTCTTTCGCGATCAAGAGTTCTTCGCGCCGCGTACCCGAGCGGTTGACGTTGATCGCAGGGAAGATGCGTTTTTCGTACATGCGCCGGTCAAGGTGGATTTCCATATTGCCCGTGCCTTTGAATTCCTCGTAGATCACGTCGTCCATGCGGCTGCCGGTGTCGATCAGCGCAGTGGCGAGTATCGTCAGCGATCCGCCTTCCTCGACGTTGCGCGCGGCGCCGAAAAAGCGCTTCGGGCGCTGCAGCGCGTTGGCATCGACGCCGCCGGTGAGCACTTTGCCCGAGGCCGGGACCACGGTGTTATAGGCGCGCGCGAGCCGCGTGATCGAATCGAGCAGGATCACCACGTCTTTCTTGTGTTCGACCAGGCGCTTGGCTTTCTCGATCACCATTTCCGCGACCTGCACGTGGCGCGTGGCCGGCTCGTCGAAGGTGGAGGCGACCACTTCGCCGCGCACGGTGCGCGTCATTTCGGTCACTTCCTCCGGACGCTCGTCGATCAAGAGCACGATCAGCACCACGTCGGGATGATTGGCGATGATCGCGTGCGCCATGTGCTGCATCAGCACCGTTTTGCCGGCTTTGGGCGGCGACACGATCAGCCCGCGCTGGCCTTTGCCTATGGGCGCGATGATGTCGATGATGCGGCCGGTCATGTTCTCTTCGGCCTTGATGTCGCGCTCGAGCTTGAACACCTCGTCCGGGTGCAGCGGTGTCAGGTTCTCGAACAGGATCTTGTTCTTGGAGTTCTCCGGCAGGTCGCCGTTGACCTTGTCCACCTTGACCAGCGCGAAATAGCGCTCGCCGTCCTTGGGGGTGCGGATCTCGCCCTCGATGGTGTCGCCGGTATGCAGGTTGAAGCGGCGGATCTGGGACGGGGAGACGTAGATGTCGTCGGTCGAGGCGAGATAGGAGGTGTCGGGCGAGCGCAGGAAGCCGAAGCCGTCGGGCAGCACTTCCAGCGTGCCGTCGCCGAATATCGATTCGCCCTTTTTCGCGCGGTTTTTCAGCAGCGCGAAAATCAGCTCCTGTTTGCGCAGGCGGTTGGCGCCTTCGATTTCATGTCCCACCGCCATCTCGACCAATTCGGTCACGTGCAGGGTTTTAAGCTCGGATAATTGCATGCGGAAAACGCTCGCGTAGAACGAAAAAAATCATGTGGACCGAAAAGGCAAAAGAGGCCTTGGGAGTTGCTACAGGGAGGATCTGGCGTCCGGAACCGGCTGGGGCGATGACGATATGAGGGAGTGTCTTCCCTCATGCTCCCCTACGTCAGTGGCCGTTTCGTCAATGCTGAAACGGCCTCTGAGAAAAACCGCCGGTGACGCTTCAGGTAGAAGGATAGAGGGTCTAGATGTTGCTGTCAAGGAATGCCGTGAGCTGGGATTTGGATAGGGCGCCGACCTTGGTTGCCTCGATATTGCCGTTCTTGAACAGCATCAGCGTCGGGATGCCGCGAATGCCGTACTTGCGCGGGATTTCCTGATTCTCGTCGACGTTGACCTTGGCCACCTTGAGTTTGCCGGTGTATTCCTTGGCGACCTCTTCCAGCGTGGGGGCGATCGCCTTGCACGGACCGCACCACTCGGCCCAGTAATCGACCAGCACCGGGCCCTGCGACTGCAGCACCTCGGCTTCAAATGTGTCGTCGGTAACGTGATGAATATGTTCGCTCATGCCTTCCTCTTGTGTATGGTTCGTATGCTGGATTTGTTCGCGATCCCCGACTGCAACGGCCGGGGAGGGGGGAATGCATATTTTAGCCCTATTTCGAACTTGCCGCAGGGGCGGGTTGTCGCCCGTATCTGGGGCCGCGTCTACGGCTTTTCAAGTATCGGCCCGGGAACCGCCGGCCGCGAAGAGCGAAAAGGCTATGGTAAAATCTTTCTCATCAGTCCCAGTAGCCGTCTTTTTAGGACCCTTCCCATGACCTATGTCGTTACCGAATCCTGCATCAAGTGCAAATACACCGACTGCGTCGACGTCTGTCCCGTGGATTGCTTCCGCGAAGGACCGAACATGCTGGTCATCGATCCGGATGAGTGCATCGACTGTACGCTGTGCGTGGCCGAATGTCCGGCGGAGGCGATTTTTGCCGAGGACGACGTGCCGGACAATCAAACGGAATTCACCGCGCTCAACGCCGAGTTGTCCAAGGTGTGGAAACCCATCATCGAGCGCAAGGACGCGCCGGCGGACGCGGACGAGTGGGCCAAAGTCAAAGACAAGAAGAAACTGCTGGAGAGATAGCAGGCGCAGTCTGCATCGGCATCCCGGACCCGCTCCGGGGCCGCATCCCCGGCTTAGCGCCGGGGCCCCTGCTCCGCCCTCCGCGCGCCCACGCTTCTGAGTGGGCCAAGGTGAAAGACAAACGCAAGCTGCTGGAGAAGCAGCGGGCGCATCAACCTAGGGTGCCCGCGCTTGCGCGGACGGCGGCCCGTCCGCGCGGATCGCCGCTTGAGAACGGATGAAAAAGCGCCATCCGTTCTCAATCTGCGATCTTGTACAAAAGCCACCCCAAACCGCCCTTGTTTTTATCCATAACTGTGTTTTTTGTACGGATGCGCTTTTGATCCGTACAAAAAACACAGTTGGCGCGCGCAGCGCGCAAGTCCGCGGGCGGCATGCGACATAAGACGCTGAAATAACGATGTCAAATCCACGTCCCGGACCCGCTCCGGGGCCGCATCCCGCTCTAGTCGTACAGTCCGGCCCGCGCCTTGCCGCGAAACACGTAATACGAAAACGCGGTGTAGGCGACGATGAAAGGCAGCACGATCAGCGCTCCCACGAGGACCACTTTCAGCGACGAGGGGTGCGCCGCGGCATCCCAGAACGTCATGCGGTCGATCACGACGTAGGGGAACAGGCTGTAGGCGAGGCCGATGAAGGCGAGCACGAATATCGCCACGGCGCCGGCGAACGGCGCCCAGTCGCGCGCGCCCGCCGTGCTTCGGGCCAAGCGCCCGGTCGAGCGCCACACCCAGATCCACGCCGCGAGCGTCGCGAGCGGCAGCAGCATCAACCCCAGCGTGCGCGGAAAGTCGAACCATTTGGTCTGCACCGTCTGGCTCACGAACGGCGTGGCGAGACTCACCGCCGCCACGCCCAGCGCGACCCACAGCAGACCCCAGCGCGCCCAGGCGAGGGCTTTTTTCTGCAGCGTGCCTTCGGTCTTGTAGATGAGCCAGGTTGCGCCGAGCAGGACGTAGCCGCCGCACAGCCCCGCCCCCACGACCAGCCCGAACAGCAGATAGCCGAAACCGGAATCGAACCCCGTGATGTAGCGCCCCAGCATCAGTCCCTGCGAAAACGAGGCGATGAACGAGCCCAGCCAGAACAGCCAGTTCCACAGTTCGCGGTGCCAGCCTTCGGCCTTGACGCGAAACTCGAACGCCACGCCGCGCAGCATCAGCCCGATCAGCATCGCCGCCACCGGGAGGTAGAGCGCGCCCAGCACCACGCCGTGCGCCACCGGGAACGCCACCAACAGAATGCCCACGCCCAGCACCAGCCAGGTCTCGTTGGCGTCCCAGAACGGCCCGATCGAGGCCACCATCAGTTCCTGCTCGCGCGCGTCGGCCGCGGGCATCAGCATGCCCACGCCGAGGTCGTAGCCGTCGAGCACGACGTAGGCGAGCACGGCCACGCCCATGAGGGCGGCAAAAATGAGCGGCAGATCGAGGCTCATGCCGCCACCTCATGCGTGGCCGCCGCGCCCTTGCCCGCGAGGTGGGTGATCACCACCATGTAGGCTGCGAGCATCAGGGCGTAGACGAGGACGTAGCCGGTGAGGCTGGCGCCCAACTGCGCCTCGGGGATGCGGCCCACCGCCTGCGAAGTTTTCAGGATGCCGGTGACCAGCCACGGCTGTCGACCGATCTCGGTGACCAGCCAGCCCGCCAGCGTCGCGATCCAGCCGGAAAAGGTGCAGCCGGCGAAGGTCCACAGCAGCCACCGCGGCGGCGCCACCGGCTTGCGCAGCAGCCACACGCCCCCCCAGGCCACCGCCAGCATCAGCACCCCTACGACGAGCATGATGCGAAACGCGAAGAACACCGGCGCCACCGGCGGCGCCAACTGCTCCGCGCCGGGCGCGGCGGGCGCGAACGCCTCTATGCCCTTCACTTCGCCGTCGAGTTCGTGCGTGAGTATCAGGCTCGCGACCTTCGGTACTTCGATCGCAAAGTCGTTGTGCCGCGTTTCCGCGTTGGGCAGCGCGAACAGCACCAGCGGCGCGCCGCGCTCGGTGTTCCACAGCGCTTCCATCGCGGCGATTTTCGCCGGCTGGTGGGCGAGCGTGTTCAGTCCGTGCTGATCCCCGGCGAAAATCTGCAGCGGCGCGATCACCGCGGCGATGACGATGCCGGTGCGCAGCGTGCGCAGCGCCGACGCATCCGCCGGCGCGCGCAGCAGGCGCCAGGCCGACAGCCCGGCGACCAGGAAGGAGGCGGTGAGCCCGGAGGCGAGCAGCATGTGCGTCATGCGGTAGGGGAACGAAGGATTGAAGATCACCTGCAGCCAGTCGCCCGCGATCAGCACGCCGCCATCGAGCACCTGTCCCGTGGGCGTTTGCATCCACGAATTGAGCGCGAGTATCCAGAAGGCCGAGAACAGGGTCCCGATCGCGACCAGCAGCGTCGCGCCTATGTGCACCCAGGCGGGCACGCGGTTCATGCCGAACAGCATCACGCCGAGAAACGTGGCTTCGAGAAAGAACGCGGTCAGCACTTCGAAGGCGAGCAGCGGGCCGGCGATATTGCCGACGCTTTTCATGAACCCGGGCCAGTTGGTGCCGAACTGGAACGACATGGTGATGCCGGTGACCACGCCCATGGCGAACGTGAGCGCGAAAATCTTCACCCACAGCTTGTAGGTGGCGAGCCAGGCGGCATCGCCGGTCTTCGCGTAGCAGATGCGGAAATACACCAGGATCCACGCCAGCGCGAGGGTGATGCTGGGGAACAGGATATGAAAACCGATGTTCAGCCCGAACTGGGCGCGCGCTAATTGGAGGAGGTCGGGATTGTCCATGAGGGTCGCGAGCGCATCGTGTGAGACGGCGTCACCTGAGGCGCTCCTGATGATTGTACTCCGCCGGCCCGGGCGACGCCATCGCGGCTCGCGTCGACTGCCACCAACATCGACCTGCCGATTGCAGGTCTTGCCGGGTTCGGGGCGTGGAATCCGCCAAGTAGGGCAGGGCGCATTCCATGCCGAGCGGCACTTCCTCGCCGCGGTTGGTGTACATGCAGGCGTTCATGGCGCGCTAGACCGGCTGGCCGGCGAGCAGCAGCACGGCGCCGGCGAGCACGAGGCTGACGGCGAGGCCGATGGCGAAGATCAGGGTGAAGTAGGCGATGAGGTCGGAGACGCCGAGGTGCGGCTTGCCGGTGAATTCCATGATGGTTCCCCCCTGTTTTGCGTTGAACCGGCCACCCGGTCCTGACTCGCATTTAAGCCGGTGAAAAAGGCATCGCGCCGCAGAGGGAATGGCAAAGCGCCGATCAAATGTGGCAAAAAAATGGCTTTTGCCGTGAACGTCCCGGCCGAGCCCATGGGCGCAGGCAAATCGGCTATATTCGATTCGGCTCAAAGGAAAACCCAGGAGAACCCGCTTGCCCCGCCGCATCGCCATCGTCGAAGACGACCCGGCCATCCGCGCCAACACCGTGGACGCGCTGAAAAAGCACGGCTACGAGGTCGCTGCTTACGCCGGCCGCGCCGAGGCGCTGGCCGCGTTCCGCCTGCGCCTGCCCGACCTGGCGGTGATCGACATCGGCCTGGGCGACGAGTTCGACGGCGGCTTCGCGCTGTGCCGCGAGCTGCGCGCGCTGTCGGCCGCGCTGCCGATCATTTTCCTGACCGCGCGCGACAGCGACTTCGACGTGGTCTCGGGCCTGCGCATGGGCGCGGACGATTACCTCACCAAGGACATCAGCCTGCCGCACCTCTTGGCGCGCATCGCCGCGCTGTTCCGCCGCGTGGACCTCGCGCGCGAGCCGCAGCAGGCCGCGGACCTCATCGAGCGCGGGCCGCTGCGCCTCGATGCGCAACGCTTCGCCGCGACCTGGGGCGGCGCGCCGGTGCCGCTGACGCTGACCGAATTCTGGATGGTGCACACGCTGGCAAAATTCCCGGGCCACGTGAAGCAGCGCGAGCAGCTCATGCGCGACGCCAACCTGGTGGTCGACGAGGGCACCATCACCTCGCACATCAAGCGGCTGCGCAAGAAATTCATCGCTGTCGACCCTACCTTCGACCAGATCGACACCGTGTACGGCATGGGCTACCGCTGGAAGGCCGAATGAGGCCGCGCTTCGGCTTCGCCCCGGGCCTGCGCGCCCAGCTCGCCCTGGTCGCGCTGACGCTGCTGGCCCTGCCCTGGGCCGGCTATCGCTACGTCAAGGAAATGGAGCGCTTCCTGCTCGAAGGGCAGGAGCAGGCCCAGATCGCCACCGCGCGCGCGGTCGCCACGGCGCTGAACGGGCGGCCGCAGCTGATGCGCCTGCAGCCGGCGATCGATTCGGAACTGAGGAGCGAGGCCGAGGCGGAACTGCAGCGGCTGGCCGCGGCGCGCGGCGAGACGCCCGCGCCCGAGGCCGGCGGCGCATCCGCCGCACCGACGGCGCCGCGCGAAATCGCGCGCGAGTCGGCGCCGCGCGAGCAGATCGCCGAGATCTCCGCCATTCTCGCGGGCCTCGAGCGCACCACGCAGCGCATCTGGGTGGTCAACCGCGACTACCGCGTGCTCGCGCTCGCGGGCAGCTTGAAGCGCCCCAAGGCGGCCGCGTCGCCGGGCTTGTGGCAGCGCCTGCTCGGCCGGCTGATCCAGCGCCCGACAGAGGATTTCGACGAGGCCGTCGCCGCGGACGTGCTCGCCACCGGACGCGACATCGCCGGCGCGCTGCAGGGCACGCCCGGCGCACGCGTGCGCAACACGCCCGACGGCCGCGCCGTGGTGGTCTCGGCCGCGCACCCGATCTGGAACGGCGACGAGGTGCTCGGCGCGGTGGTGGTCGAGGAGACCACCAACTCCATCCTATCGGTGCGCAGCCGGGCGCTGCAGCGCCTGCTCGTCGTCACCCTCGCGGCGTTCGCCGTTGCCGCCGCGGTGCTGCTCGCCTTCGCCACGCGGCTGTCGCATCGCATCCGGCGCCTGCGCGACGAGGCGGAGTCGGCCATCGACGCCAGCGGGCGGCTGACGACGCGCATCAATACGGGCTCGGATGCTTCGGACGAGATCGGCGATCTCTCGCGCAGTTTCTCGACCATGCTCGCGCGGCTGGCGCAACACCACGCCTACCTCGAGAGCATGGCGAGCCGGCTGTCGCACGAGCTGCGCACGCCCATCGCGGTGGTGCGCTCGTCCCTTGAAAACCTCGACTTGCAACCCTTGCCCGGCGAGGCGCGCGTGTACATCGAGCGCGCCGAGGAAGGCCTCGCGCGCCTGAACACCATCCTTACCCGCATGAGCGAGGCGACGCGCCTGGAACAGGGCCTCGCCGCGCAGGAGCGCGAGCGCTTCGATCTGGCTGCCGTCGTGGCGGGCTGCGTCGAGGGCTATCGCGGCGCCTACCCCGGCCACGCGTTCGAGCTCGGCCTGCCCGCGGGCGCGATCGAGGTCGACGGCGCGCCCGATCTCGCCGCGCAACTGCTCGACAAGCTCGCGGCCAACGCCGTGGATTTCTCCGCGCCCGGCGCAGCCATCGTCGTGAGCGTGGAGCGCGAGGACGCGAACGAAGGCAGGATGGCGCGCGTCTCGGTCGAGAACCAGGGGCCGCCGCTGCCCGAGCAGATGCGCGGCACGCTGTTCGAATCCATGGTCTCGGTGCGAAAGGAGCGCGGCGGCGCGCCCCATCTCGGCTTGGGCCTCTACATCGCCCGCCTCATCGCCGAATTCCACGGCGGCAGCGTCCGCGCCGACAACCTGCCGGCGGGCGGCGGCGTGATCGTGTCGGCGACGTTCAGGCTCGCTTGAGTCATTCGGGGAGATTGCCGATGAACGGCCGCGTTCTATGAAAACGAGACGATCACTGAAATAGCTTGATCGGCAGCACCTCGGCCTAAGCGGTCATTCCAGCGAGTGGAAAAAACTGGGGCATAGTTCGAGCACGGGTCGGGGAGCCAATTTGATGCAAATCTGGGCGCCGCGAGAGTACCCACGTGCGTGATTGCTGACGCCCGCGTGGCGATTCTGAAGCGGGGCGCATCCTTTGGTCTATAGACAAAGACAAGACCTTGTCATAGGCTGCGTATCCGTAGGCCTCCGTGCTACTCGGTCGGGGAAAGTACAGACGAAACGGCAACCAGGGCTCGGTAGGCTAGATGACCGCCCTAGAACGGCCATAAAGAGCGTCAACAATGCAAGGGTTCACATGGAATGGGCATGGCTTAGCGGCGTCTTCACTGACTTGAAGACCTGGTTCAACGGTGCGGGTTGGTTGTCCAATGCAATAACCATCGGCGCGCCGCTCCTAGCACTGGGTGCCCTCGGCCGCCGGCTTTACCGCAAAATATTTGGTCTATCGACGTTTAGCGAACTCATAAAAATTCGTTTGGTTTCCACTTGGACACCGACACGATTGAAGGCCCTTGCCGAGATCGCAATAGTTGATGACAACCCTGCAGACTTCCCGGTCGCTGAGTTAAGAAAAGCTGGCTATCACATAAAGACTTACAAGCACGTAAGCCTCACAGAACTTGATGAGCTAGCAGCCTATGATGTCGTATTCTTAGATATCCACGGAATCGTAAAGGATGATGTGGAACAAGGCGGATTGAAGGTGTTGGCGAAGCTGCGCGCGGTAAATCCTCGGCAAAAGATCTGTGCTGTTTCCAGCAAACAGTTCGATCCAACGGCGAGCACCTTTTTTAGACAGGCCGACGATGTCAGGCGTAAACCCATGACTGCCCAGCAATGCCAGGACATAATTGATGTGCTGGCCAACGAGAAACTCGACCCTGAACCCCTAGCGAATGCTCTCGATCAGGCGACGGCCAGTTTATACAATCATACGCGCCGTGAGTTGGTCAAACAGATTGCGGCGTTCACCCAGGCCCACGGTGCTGAAGAAGAATTTACGCCATCAGCCGACCTCGCAGTAACGCTTGGTCACAATTTCGATTTGATGATCAAAGATATGGTCCGCCTCCTGCGGCATGGACATTCGTAAGCTCCTACAAAGTGGCGCTGTTTACACGCCGTGGCCGGTGGTGATTGATGGTGTGATTTGCAACGGCCAGAAGATGGCATTTTCCACGATCTGTCTCAAGAAATGTGGCAGTTCACCCGCCTGCGTGCATCAGGAAAGCAAGGAACTTGAGAATGTTTGCGCGTACGGCCTATCGTTCTTTCGCTTGAGCCTGGGAGCGCGTGCGGTCACCATATTCGGCGTACGCGGACCGGCGAATGTAGTGACACATGCAGGATCGCTTAAGCAGGAACTCAAAGGTCGTACCGTTACGCCTGAGGAAGTCAGGAATTGGCGAGATCAGTTTACCTCACTGCTAGATTCCATTGAACAAGAATTCCTTCAGCGCCAGTCTGAGATGCTCGACCCGCTCCACGATCCTCTCCGGCTCGCTAATCAGATTTTGACAATTGCCAATCGATTTGTGCAGAAGGAATTTGGCGATACTCCTGTCGATTTCGACAATGCGAGCCCCGACGTCAAATCGCTAGTTAAGGCAGCCGAGTTACTTAGCGACTCCTTCGATCTACTCACTATCTTCTTCAATCCTGCTGCTGCGACGTTCGGTCGCAAAAGCTATATGCCTCTTCACGGACTGCTCCATAAATTGGTAAGGATTCTTCGAATACAAGACGCCAGTGATGCAGAACCCGTCCGTGTATTTCTTGATGGCGAGTCCCATCGATCCATTCTTGTTCATGAAAGCTTTAAGCTGATTCCCCTTGCATTGATTAGCAACGCCATCAAGTACTCTCTATTCGGAAGCGTCCGAGTGCGGATAACCGAGCGCGCTTCCAGTGCTGAGGTTTCAGTGGAGTCGTTTGGCCCGCCAATTGACCCGGATGAGATAGAGCTGATCTTCCAGAAACGGAAGCGTGGTCGCTGGGCTGAAGATTTGACAACCAGCGGTACGGGTGTCGGTCTCTATTTATCGCGGATCGTCGCCGAAGCCCACGGGTTGCAAATCAAGGTTACGAGCTTTAGGCAGGCCGATCGAGTGGTGAACGGGATACCCATTGCGCTAAATCGGTTTTCCTTCGATATCCCTGTCTCGTACTAGATCGTCAATCGGACACTCCATTGGTGCCCAGATTTGCCCTGGTTGGGGAGCCGACCAGGGCTCGAACCACTCACGCGACTAAACTGAATTTCCTCGCGCTAACAGGGTGTTGAAAAAGGGGGCACGCCCCCTTTTAGATCCCCCAATTTGGAGGCCGTCGGAATTCGCTTCCCTCTGAGGAAGCTTTATTTACACGTACAACGCGCCGCGCGGGAAGCGAATTTCAACAGCCTGCTAACG